>Ga0256786_1000007_pt1 | contig 233373 bp, 292 predicted proteins | sample MC6MC0937MT_FD_186053 | JGI IMG/M metagenome (GOLD analysis project Ga0256786, IMG submission 186053) | Metatranscriptome of enriched soil aggregate microbial communities from Iowa State University, Ames, United States - MC6-MC0937-MT... | ecosystem: Environmental > Terrestrial > Soil >...
CGCAAGGGCATCAACCCCTTCACCAAGGAAGAGCAGTGGTTCGAGGCCAAGCCGGCCACGGTCCGCGTCAAGGCTCGCCCGATGAAGCGCCTCAAGGACGCCGCCCTGTAATCGCAGAGCGCCGGCCGCAACACCAAACTGCCCGGGGTTTCTCGGGCAGTTTCTGTATGTAGTACCGAACGGACTCCACATCTAGCCTCATAAAAACGACACAGGACTATACAGATGAATGCCACCAACCACACGGACTTGGTAAAGTTGACCGATCGCTGGACCGATTGGGTCAAGAACGAAATGCCGGGCTGCGATCCCGAAATCAAGGCGTTGCTTATCGCCATCAACAGCATCGGGCCGGCAGTGATCCCCGCCTTCTCCTGCGCATCGCACGGCGATGGCCGGCGCGGTTACATCGCGCTGGCACTCAGCCACGAATCGCGTTGGACGATCGCCACCTTCATGATCCGTATGGAGACGCGACTCAAGCGCGAAGACTACAAGCTCGGCGTGGACGTCACGCGCACCGATCACATGCTGCAACGCATCGGGTTTGACAAGAACGCGAGCGGCAAGTGGGACGGCATTACCATTCGCTGGGAGTTCGGCGAGTGGACGAAAGAAAAGAACCTCGAACTGATCCGCATGATGGTCGAGGTGTGCGGCGAAGTTGCCGAAGAGTATGCACAGGACCGCGCTGATCGTGCGCGACTTGCGGCACTCGACGGTGACGACCGCACGGACAAGAACAAGATCGTGGTGCAGCGCACGGGTTCGTGCTTCACTGCGGACTTTGTGAACATGCCGGGCTCGCCCCAAGTGGGCCGCGGTGATACCGAAATGGCGGCACTGATCCAGCTGCTGGCCACGCGCGACTTCACGGTGGAGATTCGCTGATGCTGGATATCCTGTTTCGTTTCTTCTTCGGCCTCGGGTTTGTGGGCCTCGGGTTCTTCTACCTGCACAACTGGAAACGTCTGCGCGGTGACAAGATGGTCGGATACATCGCAACCCATTACCTGATGATGGGCCTGTTGATGTTCGGGATTGCGCTGGTGATGATCGGTTGGTCGGTTGTCGCCTGCGTTGAGCATTGGGGCTGAGCCTCTAGATGAAATCCTTTCGCCGCTGGCTCCACCGTATCAGTCACTGGTTCCTGAGCATCGACTACGCAGTAACCATCAAGAACAACCGCATGTATTGCAAGAAGTGCGGTGAGGAAATCAAATGAACCTCTACATCGCGCTGGGGTCCGCTCCAGCCAAGACCATCAACGAAGCTGCGCTGGTACCCGAGGTACGTGGCGCGCTCACCCGCTGGCTGACGAATCAGCCCAAAGCCGATCGTGGTGTGCTGATCGGCGGTCTGGCCCTGAGCTTCTACGCTCGGCCTCGCCAGACGATGGACGTGGACCTGTTGTTCGCTGACCGTGTGCCCGAGGTCAACAGCATGTTCAAGAAGCACCGCGAGCATTCGGCTATCGACAAGAAGGACCATGTGGAAATGGAGTTCGTCACCCCGAAGACGATCAACATTCCACACCAGGTTGCAGCGCGCGTGATCGACACCGCGTGGGAAATCGGTGAGCTTCGGATTGCATCGCTGGACTCCATGATCGTATTGAAGCTGTACGGTGCCGACAACAAGCGGCGCCAGCGTCAGGACGAAGCGGATATCCAGTCGATGTTGGAACACAATCGGGTTCACATCACGGGCCTGATCGAAAGCTGGCACCTGTCGGATCTGCACGCTGAACGTCTGCGCCAGATCGCCATCGACGTATACGGCAAAGAGGACGCACTGCGATGAACGGATCGTTCCGCTGGACACCAGCACCGTGGTTGAAGCGTATCCTCGACACGCTCCCCATCAAGTCACTCCCGCCACAGACACCGCCGGTCCGTGCACACAAAGTCGATCCGACCATGATCGTGGTCGAAGAGACACGCTTCGACGGCAAGCGGGTGTTGGTGCTTCGCAACTGGATCCACTATCCGGACCTCGCGCACTACAGCTGCTACCTGCACCACAAGTTGGTGTTTGAGACAGAAGAAGCCGAAGAAATGGCCCAATGGGTTGGGCGCATTCTGACGACAGCGCGCGACCGCTAACCACAAGGACACTGTCAGGTATATGGTCAGTCTATCATCCTTCACCAGTATCGCTGCCATTGGTGGCATCGTCGCTTTGATAAGCGCCGGCTGGTCACACGTCAAGGTAGTCTTCGCGCACCTGAGTTCGGTGCTGGTCGTTCGCGCGTCGAGCAACTACTTCCTCAAGCAGGCCATCTATTCCCACCTGCGTCGCAACTGGAGGCTTCTGCCGAGCAACGCCGCCGAGTACAAGCATCTGTGGATGCGGGTCAACGGATCGAACGACCAGAAGTGCGTACCGTTCCGAATGCCCAATACGGGCTCGGCCATCTTTGTGCGGCGGCACCAGTTCATCGTCTTCAACAACGAGGGTGATGGGAAGTTCTGGGGCCTTCGCGGCTTGGTCGATCTGGACAAGCTGGTGGAGGACGCCGTACGCGAGTATCCGAATGCGTCACGTGGTACGAAGCGCCAATCTCAGTTCCGCGTCATTCAACTCATGGGTGACGAGAAGAGTGCCAACGGGTATTCGATGGGAACGGCGGTTGCGAAGCGGAACAGCGATGACTCGGAATCTCCTGCGGAGTCCTTGGGCAACGAACCCCAGCCGGATATCGACAAGCCGTTGATCTACCGACGCGAAGAGCTTCTGACCAAGGACGTGCGCGATCCATTAGCCCAGTTGTTCTACGAGCCCTACGTGTACCGTGCGATTGAAAGCGCAGAGACGTGGTTCGACAGTGAAGAATGGTATGTGTCGCGCGGTCTGCCCTGGCGCCTCGGCTGGTTGCTGTCCGGACCGGCAGGTACTGGCAAGTCGGCACTGGTGCAGGCGATTGCTGAAAAGCTCGGCGTGCGCCTGTACATGTACAACCTCGCTACCATGAGCGATCAGGAGTTCCGCAGCGAGTGGAACAACATGACCACTCCGTGCGTGGCCTGCTTCGAGGACTTCGACAACGTGTTCGTCGGCCGTGAGAATCAGACTGCGCACAAGTCGCTGTCCTTCGACACGATCCTGAATGCCTTGTCCGGTGTGCAAACCCGAAGCGGCGTGTTCCTGATCGTGACCACCAACCATCCCGAGAAGCTGGACAGTGCGATGGGTACTGCGCCGCGCTTCGAGGACGCAGGTGTAACGTCTGCGGTCAGCACTCGCCCGGGTCGTCTGGACGTCGAGATTCATCTGGGCCTGATGGGCGTTCCCAATCGCCTGCGCATGGCCGACAAGATGCTCAGTGACTGGCAGGACCTGCACGCCGAGGTCATGGCCATCGAAGGTGAGTACACGCCAGCCCAGTTCCAGGAAATTTGCACGCAGCGCGCGCTGGTACGCATCGCCGAAGAGCGCAAGGGCAGGTTGGCACTGGCACAGTCCGACGAGGCCGAAAGCAAAATCGCGGCGTAACGTAATTTGAGTCCAGTTAGTGAGGACTCAACCATGACGCTACTCGATGGCACTGCGGCCTACAAGGCTAAGAAGGACACCAAGTTCAAGCAACGCAAGCACATCTTCTACGGTCGGGAGTTGACTCTCCAAGGCTACGAGGCGCTGGCGTTGAAACACTTGGTCGAGGTGATGGGAGTAAAGCCCAAGGACATTGTCACCGAGTGCGAGAACGACTTTACGAAGACGCTTGGCATTCGGTACAAGTACAACGGCGAATGGCGCACGTACATCCCTGATGCGTATGTCATTTCCAAACGGACCATCATTGAGTGCAAGAGCATCCACACGCTCGGCCTCAGAAGCAACAAGAAGCGTGGCTGGAGCATGACGTGCGCAAAGGCACGGGCCACGCGGGAGAAGGGTTACGACATAATCCTGCTCCTCATGCGAGACGACGGAACGCGCATCAAGATGCCCAAGGGCTGGTACAACATGAAGAAGGCCCAGGTACTTGAGGCGCTTGCAGACGAGCTGGACAATTCCAAGTCTGTAAAGCTGTTCTAACGAATTGGTCATGTGGTGGAATTCGCTTCGATGGCGAGCAGCTTGGCGACACGCTGATTCAGGGCAGCGTGGATTTGGCTGCGCGCTGGTACGCGAAGGCACAGGGGAGCTTGTGCGCTCAATCACTGCTTGGGAACTGGCGCGTGCGCTGGCCCAGGTATCTGCGGGTTTAACTCCCGCCATGACCAACCTATTTGCAACCACTATCGGTAGACCCACAAAGTATGAAGCAGAATCATCCCGTTGAAGTTCGCAAGGTGCGCGGCATGGGTCGTGGTGTGTTCGCCACGAAGTCCTTCAAGGTCGACGACGTTATCGAAGTCTGTCCAGTGATCCTGTTCCCGCACAGCGAGAAGACGAAGCGTGACCATGACACCTATGGTTACAGCTTCCGTTGGAACAAGAACAACGTGGCGATCAGTCTCGGGTTTGGCAGCCTGTACAACCACAGCTACGAACCCAACGCGGTTGTCGTGCAGGACCTCAAGGCACTGACGATGACCATCCATGCTCTCCGCCCTATCTCTGCGGGCGAGCAACTGTTTATCAACTACAACGGTCCTGCGGACGATAAGTCTCCCCTTTGGTTCACCTGAGGACAGGACCTCTATTGAGGAGTACCGTGTCATGGCTGAGGTCAAGCCGAGCCGAAAGTTCTACGTGGTGTTGCAGACGAGGAGCATCCGCCTGCCGCACAATCTGAAACTGGAAACAACGGCGACCACGGAAGGCATCGCAAAGAATCACGCACTCTACCATCTGCGCAAGCATGGTCATGATGCGTTCCGTGTGACCAGGAGAGTGTTCGCTCCACACCTTACCATGCTGCGGGAGTACCTGCTCTCGGATCAAGGACATACGTTCGTCCAGTTCGTGGACGAGGACTCAGAACTGTGGGCGCGCTCCCTGGATCTTCGCGCCTACTTGCCAAACAAACCGAGGTAACAAATGTACGAACAGGAAATCGAGAACGGCGCCATCGTCGCCTGCCAGCTTGCATCGGGCATGATCGTCATGGGCCATACCGAAGACTGGATGAACACCGGCCCGGGTGAACGTCCGAGCCACGAGGAGTACGTCTATCTCCACCGCCCGCTGATCTTCACCCTGAGCAGCGACAAGGACGGCAATCAGGCCGCGGTGTTTAGCCAGCTGTGCCCGTTCGGCCGTGAAGTCATGGACTACCTGCCGCTGCGTCGCATCCAGCTGATCGACGAGCCGTATCTGCCAGAAGGCCAGCTGGAAGCCGCGTACATCGAAGCTGCGCTGGATCGCTTCGGTCCGGCCACTGCCGAGAAGAGTTCGACGGTGCTGAACTTCCTGCTCGACAACGACGTGTACGCGAAGCTGGTCGGCGCGCCGCAGAGCGTCGAGGCTGACACCGATGCCGAAGACGACGTGGAAATCGAAGACGCCGACGATGAAGGTCCGGACGTCAGCGACGGCCATGACCACGAAGGCTTCCCCGGCGGCTGTGAGCGTTTCGGCCACAGCGCCGACACCTGCCCTGAACGTTTCACCAAGGGCTAAACCCGAATAGCGTGTCTGCCCGGGCCTTTCCGGGCAGTCTACGTTTTAGGGCATAAGGAAATGCAGTAATGGCTAGACGTAAGACGGCGCTCAAGGCTCTACCAGCCAACGCGCATCCTCTTGGTATCGGTGAAGCCGAAGACCAGTTGTATGTCATCCGTAGCGAGGCTCAAGCGTGCCTTCGCGAAGACGACACTGAATCCTACAAGGGCTTCCGCTCACACGGTCCCGTTGAAATCCGTGGCATGTGCCCGCACGGCGTCGATACGATCTACCAGCTGTACTTCACCTACCTGCCGTCGAGAGGCGGCGTGACAGTAGAACAACAACGCTTGATGAACTTTGCCAAGGTGCTGGCAATGCGATTGGTTAGTCCTGACGCATACGCCCGTGATCTTGCGAACTACCTGTGCATCGGTCAGGCCCAGTTTGACAACGGGGAACTGCTGGCACTAGGCGGCATCAACTCGGAAGCGGCTGCTATCCACATCCGAGGTTACACCTGCTGTAAGCCGTGCAGCAAGCACATGAATGGCAACACCCTGATACGAATCCACAATGCCGCGCGCTGGACGGAGTCCGACCTGAATCGGGAACTGGAACGTGCGTGGACTACTCAGCAGCAGACCAAACTACAATACGAGGATTGACGTACATGGACAACAGCCTTTTGCCGACGATCGGTGAGCAAGTAATCGACCTCTACAAGCGCACGGTCAAGACCGATGGTGTGCAGAGCGGTAACTTCGATGAAGAGACCATGCGCTGGGCCATCGAAGAGGTCGGTCGCAACCTGATCGCCAGCTACGCCCGTGCCGAGAAGCTCTCGCAGACCCACGAAACGCTGGAGAGCGCCGCCAAGTGGAATGCGCTGGTCGGCAGTTCGCGCATTCGTGTGCTGGGATCGTCCGGCCTCACGACCGAGAAGTCCTACTACGGTGAAGATCGTCAGGGCTATGCCCATCTGGGTCTGGAGCTCTGGACCATCGGACCTGGCCACGAAACGGACAACCTCGGCGGGTTCTCGGGCAACGACTGGCTGGAGAAGTACGTCAACATCATGCGTGAGAACCAGGGCACGCTGAACACCGGCATGGAAGTCCGTACGCCGCTGAACTACGTGCTGCGCAGCGACGACGTGCAGTGGATCATCAACTCGGCCAACGAGGTTGGTGTCCGTGTCGGCAACCAGTGCTTCTTCTACCACGAAAGCCGCAGTGTGCAGTACAGCGCGGCAGCCGGGTTGAAGTTCCGGCCGATCTGCTCCCGCGATATGGGCAACCTCAGCGAACTGATGATCCGCCGTGTGCGCGAAGATACGTCGGGCCCGGAATGGCAGCTGGTCAAGAGCTATGAAGGCACCATGCGCCGGCTGGTTCCCGACGACGTGGCGAGTCATCGTGTTTCGTGGCGCAACATGCTGGTCGAGGCCAAGAAGGCCAATCTCGCCAACATGGAGCTCGATCACGACGAGCGCACAGGCAACGATTCGTACTACGACCACGAGATTCGCAGGTTCGATAGCGTGTTCGACGAACTGGCGACGATCAGCCACCATCTGGCATCGTACCCGCATCCCGACCACAAGCTGACGCCGGCTATCACCGTCTCGGCTCAGGAGGCGTAATGGCCAACCACATCTTCAACACCCGCTACCAGATCGACCTGCTCGACTACATGCTGACCTGCAATCAGGCGCTGCGTGAAGGCTGCGATCTGCCTGAGCCTCCGAACAAGGAGTATCGTCGGGGTGCGGACGGTGGCATATCGGTTGATGCCATTTGGTCGCAGCTGTACGGCCAGATGTACCGTATCTCGGACCATGCACACTACGCACGCATCGGTAGCAACGACGAGGACATTGCCAATCAGGCCCAGCGTATGCTCGATCGGATTCACCAGTCGGCCGATCCCACCGACATGGCTCTGCCCGGCTTGGTGCCGCGCTTGGTCCAGATCGGTATGGACACGCGCACGTACTGCCGCATTCTGATTCGCCCTGTCGATAAGCCGGTGCTGCCTGATCCGACCGCGCCGCGTCAGTTCTTCCAGAACCTGATGCCGCTTGGCGCCAAGTGGGAACACGCGTTGGTTGACGTGCAGTTCACCAACAAGCCGACTCCCACCGGGGACGTACACAACGGCTACTGCACGGTGAATGACAATGCTTGCGAGATTTACCAACGCATGGCAGAAGTCGTCGAAAGCTGCGATGCAACCATTCGTCAGGTCAAGCCGTTCGACTTCGATGGCCTCAATTTCCAACTGACCTTCTCCGAGATCCACGCCAATGGCTAAGCGCAAGACCCGTCTGACTGGCAACACGCTGCACAACGACGGTGACCATTCCGGACTGCTGTTCAAGATCGTGTTCGTGATTCTCGCCGTAGTTGGCGTGCTGTACGCGATCGGTAGCGAGCATCAGTTCCGCAAGACCAACGACTATCGACGGATCTACTCGGCCGACGTTGCGCCTTGCAGCACTCCGGAAGATGCGGAGCAGTGCCGTCGCTTGGCCGTGCCGCTCAACATCGAAGAAGATCAACCCGCAGAGACTGCCGCTGAGGCAACTCTGTAAAGCACAACCAACGTCGCGTGTCTGAGCCTTGCAGCGCGCGACGACCTCAGTCAAGGCAACAGGAATCCATATGAATGCACAGGTCGTGACCTCGAAAACCCGTCTCGCTCACCTCAACTCGCTGCTGGCTGCCGATGCTGCCAAGCTCGATCTGCCCGCATTCCGTGCGAGCGTTGGTGCATCCGGCTCCAACCAGGACTGGCTGCGCAAGGCGATGAAGAAGCATCCCGAGTGTAGTGCGGAAATCAAGGCCCTGCTGGACGTGCCGTTCAAGGATCTCCTCAAGCCGCACGTGGGCTGAGTGCTGGACTGAAACACAGCTGGTGGTTTGCTAAAAAGAAGCGGTAGCGCATCCTGTTAATTCAGGCTCTGTGCTACCGCTTTTTTCGTTTCCGCACGCTGGAATACGCTGCCGTTCGGGTTTGCGCCGAAAGCAGGATGCTAATTTTGAGCATGTTCCCGGGCGCTCTTTGCGCTGTTCGGGAACTCCGTGCTATACAAAGAGCATCCACTGGGAGACCCCTGAATGAATACCACCAACCCGTCCGCTGGCGTGTATGTGACCGAACGCGACTTGTCGGAACGTATTGCCAACGCGTCCACGACCATCGGCGCCATCGTCGGTCCCTCCCAGAAGGGTCCGGTGATGGAGCGCACGTTGGTGACTTCGGTCAAGCAGTTCGTGGAAATCTTCGGGCGCCCGACTCCGCAGACTTCGCAGATGCACTACCATGCCGCGCAGTTCCTGACCGAGTCGAGTCGTCTGTACGTCACCCGCGTGGTGGCACCCGACACGCTGACTGCTGGCGCCTACCTGAGCGTGGACGACCTGAGTTCGCCGGCGCCCATCCTCAAGCTCAACAACTTCGACGACGGCACCAACCAGCCGCTCGGCAAGTACGATCCCTTCAACACCCTGGGCTTCGATCCGGCTCAGCCGGGTATCGACCGCGTGCTGGGCTTCTTCTGCGCAGCGAACCCCGGCACCTGGAACAACGAAATCTTCATCCGCGTTCGTCCCTCGACCAAGTCGGGCGTTGCCGCACCGGATGATCCGTACCTGTTCTACGTGGACGTCTTCCTGAACTACCGCTCGCGCCGTCAGGCACCGAACGAATCGTTCCTGGTCTGCCGCGACTTCTACGTCGATGGCTTCGGTGAACAGCTCCAGATCGAAGAGGTCATCAACCGTCAGTCGAACATCATCCGCTACCGTCCGAACGAAGCCGCCCCGATCAAGGTCAAGATCCTGAACGTGGCGACCGAGTACCTGGATGGTGCAACCAACGGCTCGCGCCCGGCTGACGGCCTGGTCGTGCAGGGTTGGGAACTGTACGTCGACCCGGAACGTGTGGACGTGAACATCCTGATCCAGGGTGGTTACGAGAGCATCAACGTGCAGCAGACGATGACGACCATCGCGGAAGATCGCATGGACGCAATCGCGGTGCTGGATGTGCCTCGTGCACAGCAGGACGTCAGCGACGCCGTGTACTTCCGTCGCAACGACCTGAACATCGACAGCAGCTACGCGGCCCTGTACGGCCCCGACCTGCTGATCTACGACGAGTACAACGACCGTGAACTGTACGTGGCGCCGTCGGGCTACGTTGCCGCCGTGATGGCGAAGACCGACAACGTCGCCGCTACGTGGTTCGCTCCCGCGGGTCTGGAGCGTGGTCTGCTCCGCATTCGTGGCCTGCGTCACGTCTACAATCAGGGTGATCGTGATGCCCTGGTGGACGCGCAGATCAACCCGATCCGCAGCTTCCCGAAACTGGGTTCGTATGTCGTGTGGGGTGCTGACACCCTGCAGGTCATGGCATCGGCCCTCACCAACGTCAACGTCCGTCGTCTGCTCAACTTCGTGGAGAAGTCGATCCAGATTGCGGCCATCTACAAGACGTTTGAACCGAACGATGAAATCCTGTGGTCTCGCCTGACGGAAATGTGCGAACGTTTCCTCAAGCCGATCCGTGCCGGCCGTGGTGTCTACTGGTACGACGTGGTGTGCGACGAGAGCAACAACCCGCCCTCGATCCAGGCCAACGGCGACACGATTCTGGATATCTACGTCGACCCGGTGATCCCGGCGAAGCGCATCCACCTGAACGCAACCGTGACCCGTCGCGGCGCGTCGTTCACCGCGGAAGCACTGGACACCTCGAACTAATCGTTCGGGGTTGTCCTCCGCCTCGGGACATTCCCCATACAACAAACACCAAGCCTACAAGACAAGGACCCGAAAGGTATCGCAAGGAAGCAACACAAATATCTAGTAGAGGCTATTATGCAAGAGGATGTTAGGCAGACTGGGGAAAGCCGAGTCCCTGACGCCCAAGTTTTGCATGCCAGACAGGAAATGCTCTTTGAGTCTTTCGCTGAGGTCAAGCGTGTACTCAAGACCGTCGAGGAGACTGTTGCGATCTTTCGCGTGTTCGACATGCAGATCAAGCAGCAGGGCCTTGACATGGATCGGCTCACCCGTGTCGTTGATGACCTGCATCAGCGGCTCAACGACATGGGACCGATGGTCGAGAAGAGCATCAACGTCGTGCGCGCCGACCTCTCTGAGGAAATCGAAAAGGCCCAGACCACTGCCAATGAAGTAGGCAGCAAAGTGAGCAACAAGCTCTCTTGGATTCAGGGCGCAGTTGCGGCTGTTACCTTCCTTGGCGCAATCATGTACGGCTTTGGCGTATGGTGGGGAGGTCGATATGTGGACATCATTGAAAATGGTGACCGCTACATCCACACCCTGAAAACTTTGCAGGCGGAAGAACACCTGCGAAGCTCGCTGGGCGACAAGCCCAGGATTGAGCAGCTGGAGAACCCTCCGGTTGTGACGCGGGACAACGGGCGCAGGCTTTAAACGGTTTGCGCCCGTTCACTCCTATCGTAGAAGACAAAACACCGGCCTCGAGGAGGGGCCGGAATAGGTAAACACCATGACCCTCTCCACAACGCAGAGTAGGACCTTGGACGAGAGCCGTAGAATGGCTGTGGAAACTCTCCACGACATTCGCCAGTCAGCAGCCAACATTGCCGACACGATGAAGACCGACGTGCTTCACAACACGAAGATGCTTCGGACTGTGGCGACCCTGCTGGAAAACGGTCTCGTTCTTCTTGACAAGGATAGTAGGATCACGGTCTTCAATCCTGCGGCCAGTTCGATTTTCGGACTGCAGGCATCGGAGGCGGTGGGCAAGACTTTCGGTCAGTTGTTCCCTTCCCTGGCACGGAAGTTCTCTGCCGACTCGGATTCGATTCAGGGCATCCATACCCTGGACGATGAAGGCCGTAGTGGAGTTGTAAACCTGTCGTTCGCTCGGATGGTCGATAGCAGCACTGACCATTCGTTCAGCGTTTTGGTTGCAAGTAAGGAATTCAGGGGATGCCAGAACGGTGAATGCCAGGACGGCTTGCAACAGCGGCTGAAAGATGCCAATGACCTGCACAGCCTGACCATCTGGAACTTTCCCATCCCAGCTTTCTTCTCGGATGCGGAAGGTACAACGATCAGAGGTAGCAAGGAGTTCTACGCCCTCATGGGCCGCACGCCCAGCCAGTTGAATGGCCGGAGCGTGGAAGAACTGCTGCCCGCTGCATACCACGACTGGTACTTCAAATCGGACGACGCTGCTCCGCTGCGAATGTACCTGACGACCCCGCAAGGAGTACGTGAGTTCCTTGCGCATCGCAATCCTGTCACTGACGACACTGGCCGAAAGATCGGCTATATCACCTGCCTCGTCCAACAGGCAGTGCAGCAATCGGGTGATACCGATTTCGTACGGTCCTTCATAAAGACCATCGACGCGCTTGACACACCACTCATGCTGGTGTCCTTCGCAGAGGGGCGTGTGCTGCTTGTCAACCGTGCGTTCTGCCTGAAATACGGCTACGAGCGCCCGGATATCATCAACACCAAGGCAACTTCCATCCTGTCAGGTGGAGACTTCACTCGCCTTCGCCGGACCATGACCCACGCGCTCGCCACAGGCAAAGACAGCCTTGGCCGTTTCCGTATCAGAGACGCGCTCGGGAATCGCATTTGGTTGACGGTAAAGGCTATCGCAATCTCCACTGGACTGGTTGAGGGTAAGCACCCGAAGTATTGCCTCCTGACGGAGTGCTAAGTCCATGACTATCAAAGAGTCCGTCCCGTACCGGGAGGCTCAGTCGTCTATTCGTACTGGGGATATTGTCTTCATCGGTGGAGCCAAGAGCCTGTTCTCGTGGCTTATCTCCGCCGTCACTCGCTCCAGCTTCTCGCATGTTGGTATCGCGTGCTGGATGTATGACCATCAGGAAAGCGTGCCCACGTTGTTCATTGTCGAGGCCACTGCTGGCGGCCGGCGCCTTGTCACCATGGACTACTACGGTGATCGACGTCCAATGAACATCGTGGAATCGCCTGTTCACTGGGTGAAGTACCGTGCGCCGTTGCTTGAGCGCACCGGGCTGGAGAGCTACGGCTACTTCGACCTGATCGGTATTGGCATCAAGGAAATGTTCGGGATTCGCACAAAGGACTTCGACGGTCAGGTGTGTTCCGAAATGGTTGCAACCATGCTCAACGAAGGCGGCCTCGGCCTCGATACTTCAATGAGTCCTGGCCGTCTCTACACCGCACTTCTGGAACGTGGCTGCGCCGTCAAGGCGATCACCACACCCAAATAACCTACAGGTAAGGTAGCCATGTCACAACACGAAACTCCCGCAGATCCGGCCCGTGCCGCCCTTGAACTGGCTCGCCGGCGTCAGGATCTGGAGCTCTCCGAACTGAAAGCGCAGCGCAACGTGGCCTTGGACGAGAACTGCTCGCTCCGTGCCGAGATTGCACTGCTGCGCTCTGCTGTGAGGGAAGCTCGCGCATCGAATGAGGCAAGCCAGTCGGCGTTGCAGCAGGCACGATCCAACCTGACTGCGACGATCAACGAACTCGCCGGCGTGAAGGAGGAGCTTCGTCTGGAAAGGCAGAAGCCTGCTGGCCGTAGTCGCACTCGCACTCGCCAGTCGCAGACGCCGTAACACCAAGATCCTCACTTCCCGCACACCGCTGACGGTGGTGCGTCAATCACCGGAGCAATCCCATGGCGGTCAACGTATCTTCGTTCCTGCTTCCACGCAACGGCGCACAGTGGTTCGTCCTCGAAGACATTTATGTCCGAGGCGGCTTCCGCATCGTTGCGAATCTCGAAGCGCGCGCTGCTATCCATGCCTCTTCCAAGAAGGCTCGAATGGTTGTCATCACTGCCGACGACGGCAAGGTGTGGCAGCTACAGCCTGACATGGTGACGTGGGCCGAGTTCCGCACAAAGTCCACGTACTACCCGTTCTTCACGCATGACCAGCCTGAGGCTTCGGAAAAGTGGACTGTCCAGCATAACAAGGACACCCAGTATTTCTCCTACACGCTGTTCGATGGTGAGGGTGAGCAAATCATCCCTGGCGGTGTCCGCATTGTGGACCCCAACACCATCGAGTTCAGTTTCAGTATCCCCGTCTCCGGACATGTGACGTTGACGTTCGCGGAACTGAGCTAACCCATAAGAGTCTACAATCTCCTTACACTACAGGCACGTGCTTTGTAGGTTGGCTAGCATCGTCCTGAGGTCCAACGGATTGGACAACTGACGTGACCTAGTTGGCTACTATACCCTCTTTTCTTATTGCTCTCTTTGGAGATTCACATGGACCTGCTTGGCAATCTCGTACTTCGTGGTCTTGGCTTCGTCAAGAACCTGCGCATCGAAAACCTGGCCGCGGATCCCGTAACGCCGTCGACTGGCCAGCTGTGGTACAACACCACCGATGGCGAGTTCCGCGTCTACGACGGCACCACGGTCAAGACCATCTCCCTGGGCGGCGACAGTGCTGCGATCCAGGCCGAACTGGACGCAACCCAGGTCGGTGCTGGTCTGGGCGCTGACGGCTCGTACACCAAGTTCACCGACAGCAACTACATCAACGATGCCACGTCGCTGACCAACGCCGACAAGCTGCTCGACACGCAGTTGAAGACCACCGATGCCGACCTGCGTGCGCTGGTCATTTCGGCCGCCAGCACTGCGCAGGAGCTCAACTCGGTTGAGACCGGCGCTGGCCTGAGCAACACCGGTACCTACGTGGTCCCGACCGGCACCAACTACCTGGATGCTTCGACCTCGCTGGCCAACGCTGACAGCCTGCTGGACACCGCAGTGAAGTCTGCGGCTGATGCAGCTGCGGCTGCTGCGACCAAGGCCGATGGCGCAGTCGAGCGCACCGGCGACACCATGGAAGGCAACCTGGCTTTCGGCGGCACCCACAAGATCACGGGTCTGGCCGATGGTACGACTGCCACTGACGCCGTCAACAAGGGTCAGCTGGACGCTGCTCTCGCCGGTCTGGACTTCCAGCCGGACGTGTGGGGCGTGCAGACCGATGCAACCCTGGTGCCGGAAGAAACGCTGGGTCGTCGCTACATCATCACCAATGCTGCTGCCCTGAACGCGGGCTTCGGCACCATTGACGGTGTTGCGAACGGCGATATCGTGGAATACGACGGCGCCGACTTCCAGGTCGTGTACGACGTGTCCACTGCCGGCCCGGGTGCCATCGCGTGGAATCGTGGTGACAACCAGTTCTGGTACTACGGCGCCACGTCGTGGTCGGCCTTCGGTGGCATGTCCGGTGTTGAAGCCGGCGTGGGCTTGAAGAAGACCGGCAACGTGCTGAGCGTGGAGCTGGGTGCTGGTATCGGCCAGCTGCCGACCAACGAAGTTGGCCTGGACGTTCTGCCCGCTGGCGGCCTGTTCCTGACCGAGAACGGCACGGCTGCTTCGACCGGTACCGACGCCAAGCTGGCGCTGCTGCTCGACGGCACCACGCTGGCTCGTTCGGCGACCGGTGTCAAGATCGCTGACGCGGGTGTTGGCGCTGCCCAGATCGCTGCTGCTGCCCTGGGCAATGGTCTGGTTGGCGGCGCTGGTACCGTGCTGAGCGTCGAAGCCAAGCCGGACGGCGGCATCATCGTCGACGAGGACGGCCTGAGCATCGACCCGAGCGTCCTCGAGTTCCTGCCGCTGGCTGGCGGTGAACTGACTGGCCCGCTGCTGCTGGCTGCCGATCCGACCGACAACCTGGGCGCTGCCACCAAGCAGTACGTGGACGCCAAGGCTGCAGGCATGGGCGGCACCTTCAACTACGACGGCGTGACCAGCTCGACGACCCACGTCGTGCAGCACAACATCGGCTCCAAGTATTGCGTCGTCACGGTCGTGGACAGCGCCGACAAGGTCATCATCCCGGACAGCATCACGTTCGACGATGAAAACAACCTGACCGTGGGCTTCGCCTCGGCCATCACCTGTAAGGTGGTCGTCGTCGGCAAGTACGTGGCGCCGGCTCCGCAGCAGTAAAAGCAATCGCGGCAGTGCGGAGGGCTGGAGCAATCTAGCCCTCCTTGATTCACGCAGATAGAATAAAGGAAACCGCGATGGATATCCATGGCGCCATGAACTTCCGCGGCAACCCGGTCAGCAACTTCGCTTTCAAGATGGAGAACGATTGGCCGATTGATCCGCAACCCGGTCGCGTACTGTTCCGCGAACAGGACCGGATGCTGTACATCTGTGCGGAACTTGCTGGCGGTCTGCCGGTGTGGGTTCCGTGTGCACAGGTCAAGGACATGTATCGCCATCAGCAGGGCGATGCCGCGCTGGAGTGGACAGTCGAACACAAGCTCAACATCAACCCGGTGTTGGTGCAGGTGTACGACGCAGAGGGCAAGTGGGTGATTCCGGACGAAATCATCTGCTCCGATCCCAACCGCTCCATCGTGAAGTTCAACATCCCGACGGCTGGCACCGCAATCTGTATTCGCGGTGAAATGTTCGGTGTCACTTCCGAGAACGTGGCCTACGAGCAGGACTTCACCGAAGCCGCTGACGAATGGGTCGTGGTCCACAGTCTGGGCTACAACCCGGATATCAAGGTCTACGTCGGCGGTGTGCAGGTTCAGCCGCAGTCCATCGTTCACAACAGTACCACGCAGGCCACCGTCACCTTCTCGGAGCCGCAGTCTGGCTTCGTGCGCTGCTTCTAAGGAGAATGGTTATGTCCGTTTTCCGCCGTAGCTCGCACACCCATGTTCAGACGGAGCCGAGTGATGAATGGACGATCACCCACGGCATGTACTGCCGCCCCGCGGTGAGCGTGACCATTGAACACGAAGGCAAGGTGCAGACTGTTCTGCCCCTCGAAGTTGAAATCGTGGACCTCCAGACGGTGATCGTGCGCTTCACCAAGCCTCAGACTGGTGAAGCCCGCTTGGGCTAAGCCAAAAGCGCGTCGTAACGGGAGGCATCCTTCACTGGGTGTCTCCCGTTTTTGCTATGCGGACCATGTGTGCATAGTAATTTACCACTATCTAAACGAGCGGACTATAGCGCCGCCTCACCGAATGGGGACATTCATGGAACTCCGCCTCAACCAATTCATCACGGGTGTCGAACGCATCACCGATATCCACAATCTCGATTACTCCAACGTGGTGCTGTTCAACATGCACCACCCGAAGTACGTCGAGTTGGAACCGACGCTGCAGGCCGCTGCCGAAGACGACGACAGCGAACTGATTAACTCCAACTTCCGCATGGCTGCGGGGTTTGTCGAACCGGACTATTTGAGCCTGCCGCTCAATGGCATCTGGATCAACCTCTACCCGCACAGCAACTACTACCGACAGGCCCTGCGCCTCGTTGATACCCGTCCTCCGAACGAGTCGGGTGTTGCCAACGCCATAACCAACGAAGGCTACAACGCCACCTGGGTGAAGCTCAGCCGCTACGACCAGATGTTCGAGGTCCAGCAGCAGGACACCGGCGGCAGTGCTGGTCCGAAGGGACCGGACGGCGACAAGGGCCTCGTACACAAGAACGCGTGGCTGATCGACACCGCCTACAAGTTCGGCGATGGCGTGATGCACAACGGCAGCTACTGGGTTGCGAAGCGCGACAACACGGGTGCAGACCCGAGTGAAAGCGCAGCCGACTGGCAGCTACTGGCGGAAGTGGGCGATGATCCCGATATCGACTACGACCGTATTCTCCGCGAGGTCAAGGAACAGCTGGGTTGGGACGACGTTCCTCCTCCGCTCTGATTTTCTCTCGCTCCACCCTCACTGATTCCTGACACGAGGCATACATGGACACCAAGCTCCAAGAATTCGTGAGCCAGACCGCAACTCTGGCGAGCGTGCGAAACGTCGATACCCGCAACCCGATTGCCTACGATCTGGACATGCCGTCCATGTCGATGCGCTTCCGCGTTGTGGGCAGCATCGTCGAGCCGAGCTACAACGGCTATCCGATCAACCTCATCTGGGTCGTCCTCGACGGCAACAGCCCGTATTTCAACAAGGTGTTGCAGTTGAAGTCTGCGACCTCGAACGATGAATCCATCGAGGATCGCATCACCGACGTCAACTTCATGGGCACCTGGGTGCAGCTGGAGAACTACGCGGATCTGTTCCTGTATCCGCAGTACTACGTCACGGGCGGCGGTGCACCCGGTCCGGCTGGCCCGAAGGGTGACCCCGGCTACAACGTGCGTGGCGACTGGGTCCTGACCTCGACCTACGCCCGCAACGACACGGTGCAGTTCAACGGCAGCAGCTACGTCTCGCGCATCGCTGACAACATCGGCGAAACGCCCGGTGTCAGCACCAACTGGCAGCTGGTTGCCCAGAAGGGTGACACGCCCGAAGTGGACTACAACCGCATCATCGCCGACGTGGTTGCCATGCTCAAGCCGACGCTGGTCGAGCTGGAGATTCGTGGTTCGACCGCCGACCTGTTCGAGGGTGCAAGCCGCACGTTCGCCGTGTGGGCGAAGTACAGCAACAACACCGAAGAGAACGTGACGGCGAACGCGCAGTGGACCGTGAGTCCGAACGCCGTTGGCTCGATCAACTCCTCGGGCGTGTTCACTGCTGCACAGGTCAACGCTGATACGCCGACGACCCTGACTGCCGCGTACACCAACCAGGAAGGCGCAAGCCGTTCGGCCGACACGGGCTTCACCGTGAAGAACAAGGTGCCGACCGCTGTGACCGTCTCGGGTGCCGCGAACGTCAACGAAGGCACCACGTCGCAGTACACCGCTACCGTCCAGTACAACGACGGCACCTCGGTTGCTGTTCCGTCCAGTGGTCGCGTGTGGGCTGTCGAACCCGATACCAACGCGTCGATCAATGCCTCCGGCCTGCTGACTGCCGGCCAGGTGACTGCTGACACGGCGGCTGTCGTTCGTTGCAGCTACACCGAAAACGGTACGACCGTGTCGGGTACCCGCAGCATCACGATCAAGAACGTGGTCGCAGCCTCTCAGGCCCGTTACCTGTCGCGTGCCCGCATCACCGATATGTCGCAGTACAACAGCGCGTTCGTGAACAGCCTGACCAACACCGTGCCGAGCGGCTGGCCGCATGACCTCGATCTGGCGATCGGCAGTGGCCAGTACGGCTACTACGCCCATCCCAAGTCGTGGGGTCTGGCCCGCTTCGAGGACAAGGATGCTCCGGGCTTCCCCGGCGGCTGGGACGGCGCTCGCAACGACATTCTCGATCCGTCGAAGTACGGCCCGTACGAAGTCCAGGCGACCGTCAACGGTGTCACCGAAGCATGGTACATCTACCGTACCGATCAGCCGGCGCTGGGTAACACCCGCTGGACGATCTCGGTCACGCCGTAAGCCAGCAGGGCCCGTGCTTTCATAGGCGGGCCCTTTGCTGCTACATCCATCTCAGATTTCGGAGCTAGCCATGCCCATTGCAATTGCCTCTTTCCTACTGCCGCGTCCCGGCAGCAACTACTTCCTCGTTGAGGATATCTACGTTCGCGGCGGCTTCCGTACGGTTGCTGACCTCGCTGAACGTGATGCCACGCCGGTGAACAACCTCAAGAAGGGCTGCCTCGTGTACGTGCAGTCCGAGGAAGTCCTCTACCGCTTCGTTGGTCCGACCCCGGACGATGAAGGCCTTGTCTTCGAGCTTGCCAACTTCGGCGGTGGCGGCGGGATGACCTGGCGCGGCACGTGGACCCACGAAATCGAGTACGCGCGCAACGACGTGGTGTATCACAACGGATCGTCCTGGATCTGGCCTGTGGACAGCGCACCCAATGGTATCGAGCCTGGCGCTGACAACGAATGGCAGCTGGTTGCTCTCGTTGGCGAAGCTGGTACCGACGGCGAGAAGGGTGACAAGGGCGACGTGGTCAGCATGACCCCGAACGCTGCTGGTACGGCCGGCGAACGTCCGAACTACGACAACGAGCCGAAGGGCTTCACGTTCATGGACGTGGATACCCCGGCGCTGTACATCCGCAACGATGATGCAGGCGGTTCGTGGGCCGGCCCGTTCGACTTCTTGCAGGGTCCGCGTGGCCTGCAGGGCATCCAAGGCGAACAGGGTATCCAGGGTCCGGAAGGCCCCAAGGGTGATACCGGTGAGCAGGGTATCCAAGGCCCCAAGGGTGACAAGGGTGATGACGGCGACGTCGGTCCCCAGGGTGCCGAAGGCCCGAAGGGTGATACTGGCGAACAGGGTATCCAGGGTCCGAAGGGTGACAAGGGCGATACCGGTGAGCAGGGTATCCCCGGTGTTGCCGGCCTGACCAACAAGGGTGTCTACAACCCGGCCACCACGTACAACGAAGGTGACGTGATCGCTCACGATGGCCGTTCGTACTCTGCTGCGCGTGACGGTGTCGTTGGCATCGAACCCGTCGGCAGCACCGTCGACTGGACCGTTCTTGTCGAGCGCGGTGCACAGGGCGAGAAAGGTGATACCGGTGAGCAGGGCATCCAAGGCGTGGAAGGTCCCGAGGGTCCGGAAGGCCCGCAGGGTATCCAAGGCATCCAGGGTCCGAAGGGTGACAAGGGCGACAAGGGTGACGCAGGCGGTTCGGTTAATCACGCTGCGTCCCACGCCAAGGGCGGCAGTGACGAACTGACCCCTGCTGCCATCGGGGCTGTCGCTGATACGGGCGGTACCGTCAACGGTGACCTGACCATCACTGGCAAGCTGTTCGGCAACAACGTCTTCCCCACGGTCGGCGATCTGCCTGCACCGGCTGCGTCCGAAGGCAACCTGGTGTTCGTCACCGAAGGCGCACGCACGCTGTTCTCCAACGGCACTGCATGGGTCGACGTTGGTCGTGGTGGTGACAAGGTGCTTCCGTACGACCTCGGCTTCTATGCCGGTGGTGCGAACGATGCGTCCGCAGTCCTGTCCGCGTTCCTCGCCGTCCGTTCGATTGCCCTCAAGGCAGGCCTGACCGGCAGTCGCGCACGATGCCTGGTTGCTCCCTCGGCCGCACTCACCCTGCAGCTGTGGAGTGACAGCACCCAGATCGGCACCGTGAACTTCGCTTCGGGTTCGACCACCGGCTCGTTCACGTTCTCCGCGGACGTAACGATTGCGGCTGGCGCCGTGGTCAGTCTGCGCACGGGCTCTGCCGGTAACGCCGCAGTCCGCAACGTCATGGTTACCCTCGTCGGCTTCGCTGTTGCTGCCGAAGGCACCATGAACTCGTAACCAAAGAAGGAGTCTCGCTATGCCATTCATGGTGCAATTCGTTAATGGCTCGGGCGCAGTCTCCGACTCCGGTGGTTCCGATGATGGTCAGGGCATCTTGCCCATCATCGGCGTTGCTGACTGGAATGCACCTCGTACCAGTGACACGATCTTGAATCTCCGTGCGATGCAGCGCGGCCCGAACCCGTCGCGCCAGATCCCGATCTTCAACATCGAGGCTCAGGGCAACGACGGCTACTGGCTGGCGTATCCCAAGATTTACGGTCTCGCCACTTTCAACGAGGTGGATTCCAACGGCAACATCATCGGCATCGGTGACGGCGGCTGGGACGGCGCAAACGGCGATCCGATCAGCACGCAGGGTCCGAAGGAAGTCGAAGTCATCATCGACAACAAGCGGATCCCCATGTACCTGTACATGAGCGACTGGCCGGGTCTGGGCAACTCCTACTGGAGGACGACCTAATGCCCATCGCAATTGCCTCTTTCCTGCTGCCCCGTCCGGGCGGCAACTACTTCCTCCTGGAGGACGTCTACCTGCGTGGTGGCTTTCGTGTAGTTGCAACGCATGAAGCGCGCGATGCGATCCCGCCTCTGAGTCGCAAGGCTCAGATGCTGGTTGTCACCCAGGACGACAAGAAGATCTGGCAGATGGATGACGACCTCGAAACGTGGTCCGAGTTCAAAGCTGGCGGCGGTGGAGACGGGGCTGGGCCTCGCGCGACCTTCGAGCATACTGTAAACGACATTCCTGCCCTGTCGTATGCAGATTTCGATATGGACGCAGGGAACACGATCATCGTGTTGAAGCTGCGCGTCTCCACCGCCTGCATTGTGGAAGTCCATGAGACTTCCCAGCGCATCGACAACAACCCGTACAAGTTCATCGCCACCGAAGATCACCTCGAGGACGATGGAACCACCGAGTTGGAGGACGGCACGACTGTGAAGAATCGCCGCTACTCCATTCTGACCAACATGGAGGTTGAGCCCAACGGCAAGCAGTTCATCCGCATCATCAACCCAAGCGAAAGCATGGTTAGCGTAAAGCTCACCGTCATTTACAAGCCTGTTGAGGCTTGATCTACCTGGAGACAGAAACATGAGTGGTTACCGTATCGAACGCCGTGGCTTCACCAAGGTCCATGCCCTGGTTTCGTCCATCGTCGATGACATGCTGGCCAATGGCTTCACGAAAGTGTGGCCTGCGCAGTACACGCCCGGCACCAGCAAGGATATCATCCTGCAGGCCGGCGAGAACGTGGATCCGCTGCATGAGACCCAGCCGTGGTGCGTGAAGTTCCTGTGGTCGAAGGACGCGGCGGACAAGGCCAACAACGAAGCGACCAACGGCGGCAAGCTGGACGTGATCTTCGGTGCGCCGAGCATGTTCACCAGCGAAGGCATGCACGCGAACTACTTCCGTCAGCCTGCTGGCGCGAGCGACAACCGTGACGTCGTGGGTCTGGTCGGCACGGCCGTCAACCGTGACACCAACCCGGATATCGGCAGCCCGGATCGCACCTTCATCGACCGTACCCGCCTCAAGGTCACCACCGGTGCGGCAGCCCGTGATGACACGCTGGCTTACCCCATGAGCTACCAGCTGACGATCACCCCGCGTGGCTTCGCGCTCGTGGTGTGGGAGCAGGGTCAGGAACGTGAAGGCAATCGCTACTCGTTCGTCGTCGCACAGCGTCCGGTCGACAACGTGACTGGTCAGACCATCGTCGCAGGCAAGGCACCCGTGCATTGCCTCTACGGCCTGATGAAGCCCGCCGTGAACCAGCCGTGGACCGACGTGAGCAACTTCAACTTCCGTCGCTTCACCATCCGCGAAGCGGACGTGCAGGTGCCGGCACCGATGGCGACCTTCGGCACCATCGCTGACAGCGCGGCCAATCCGATGATGGGCGTCGATGCGACCCGTCATTCGATGGACTACAACGCGATCATGAACGGCTCGCAGCAGGTGTCGATCAGCGAGGACAACAAGTACGTCGTGTCCTTCCCGACCGGCCTGAACACCGCCCGCTATGCCTACAAGCATGAGCTGGACATGCTGGCGTACTGTTCGGCCGACGTGGTCTCGCAGGGCACCGAAGTCCCGCTGCAGGTGTACGGCGAAGCACAGCCGCGCAAGTACCTGGCCATGAACGCCAACGGCGGCAACAACAGCGGCATGCGTCTGCTGCTGCTCGTTGACGGTGGCGGCATCAGCCCGGCCGGCGGCTGATCCACAAGCAGTAGGTAAGTCCAAAGGGCCGCTGGGTTGAATTCCGGCGGCCCTTTTCTTCTAGCCTCGTGGCTGGACATAACACAAACAGGCGCTACGATGACTAAGCTCTTTCCGACCCAGTTCGACACCCCGACCAACTCGACTGTTACCAGCGCAGAGTTCGTGGCCGAAGCCGATGGCAGCTACACCGTCTCGGGTGGCGCCACGCTGGTCGTGAATGGCGTTGTAGCCGGTGCGTCTGCGTCCATCGTTGAGGATGACCGTGTTGCATTGCGCATGGTCTCCAGTGGCGACTACGCTTCCGCACGTCATGCCGTTCTGTCCATCGACGGCGTGCAGCAGCAGGTGTGGACTGTGGTGACCGTCAACGATCCCACTGTGTACGCCAATCCCCTTTTCTTCGACCTCGATCTGTACGAAATCGAGCGCGATGCGCAGGGCGTCGAGTATGCTCCGTACTCCGTCTACAACCGCGCACTCTTGTTCAACCTCATTGGCGCTGCGGGCTCTGTGTCTCTGGCCAACGGCGTGAAGTCGCCGACGCCTGCACTCACCAGCAGCATGCCGATCTGCTCCTACTACGACAAGCGCGTGGACCTGTTGGGCGTGAGCGAGAAGGCTCTTGTCCGCAGCTACGCGATTGATGGCCGTCCCTATCAGGCGGTGCGTGTGCCGCGTGATCCCAACGCGCAGATGCTGACGTTCGACACGTGGGTTACCGTATCTGATGGTGCCCGTGTGGACGTCATCGGCTCGGACCACGAGAAGGCATTCGAGATTCCGACCGGCACTCGTCCGACCGGCATCGCGGTCAGTGCCAACTACCGCCACGTGTGGATTGCCAACAGCGCAGACAACACCGTGCTGCACCTTGAATGGAACGGCACCACGTGGACTCGCACCACCGTGAGCGTGAGTCAGAATCCGGTCTACATCGTGGTGGACAGTCTGAACAATGCCTACGTGTCGTGCTTCGCATCGGATCGTCTGACCAAGATCACCCCTGCGAACGTCACGTCCTCGATCATCGTCGGCCAGAGTCCTCGTGGCGTGTTCTGCTCGGGCGCCGTAGTGTGGGCAGCAGTCTTCGGCGAAGGCAAGATCGTTCGTATCGAAGACGACGCAATCGTGGCTGAGGTCGAGGTCGCACTGTGCCCGTATGCTGTCGGCCAGAACGCTGACGGTACCATCCTGGCATCGTGCTTCTCGACCAGTGAACTGTTCCACATCAACCCGTTCGGCAACAACGAAATCACCAAGCGTGAGCAGGTGGCTCGTTTCCCGTACGCCATCCAGAACGTCGATTCGCTGTGCGTGGTGTCCTGCCTGTGGCAGGGTACTCCCGAGTTGACCTACGTCCTGGATCAGACGCCATTCCGCTTCACGTTCGATAGCCCAGAGAGTGTGGCACGCAACGCTGCGATCCGTACCAATCGCTTCCGCGTCGAAGGCATCAACGTCGAAACATCGGTCAGCGTGTCGCCGATGTTCAATGCCATCGTGGTCAAGAACGGTGCAGCAGTGGGCGTCAACACCACAGTGGTGCGCGGCGATACCCTGCAGGTGAACTACACCTCGCCGGCCCTGCCCGAAGAAGAGTTTGAACTGGAGCTCGTCGTTGGTACGTTCTCCAACGTGATGCAGACCAAGACCGTTGCGCTCGATACCCTCGTGGATGCCTTCGACATTCCCGCAGTGGTCGCAGCGGAGCTCAACACTGAGTACACGTCGCAGGAAGTGACCATCGGCGGTCTTGAAGTTCCGACCGAACTGAGCATCAACAGCGGCATCCTGATCAAGAACGGCGTTGCGCTCGACTCGATTGCCGTTGAGGTCCAGAACGGTGACAAGATCCAGATCCGCATGACCTCGGCTGCAACGAACTCCACGCCGGTGTTCAGCACGCTCACGGTTGGAGCGTTCGAGGAAGTGTGGTCGGTGTTCACGAAGGACGAAGTGGGCAGCACCGTGTACCAGCCGGTGATCGACGCAGGCAAGACCCTGTTCGACCTGATCAACTTCAACGCGCAGTCGGCCAACATCGACCCTGTGAACGATATGCTGTACCGCTACAACGCGAACACGATGGGTGCGCCCGTTGAGTACGCTGTGACCAATGCGGCGGTAGGCAACGGCAGCAACAGCAAGGAGAACCTGTACGTGATGGATGCTGCGCGCAAGCGTGTGGTGTTCATGGACGTAGACGACGCCAGCGTGCCCGGTGTCGAAGCGATCTACCAGCTGGACGGCATTCCCTATGCGGTCACTGCTGGTCCGATGGTCGCCATGGGTCGTCTCGCCACCAGTCAGTATGCGACGGTGTACGACAAGGACAAGATCGTCAAGCTGGGCACCAACGTGTCTCTGCCGCTTATCTCCGGCGCCAAGCCGATGGGCATTGCGTGCAGCAACTACAACGTCATGTACGTGGCTGGTGCTGACGGCTTCCTGCATGTGTTCACCTACGACGAGGGCAGCAAGACGTTCTCGTTCAACACGATCCTCGGTGTTCCAAACGGCGGCCGTCTGTGCGACCTGATGTTCGATGACACCAGCCTGTTTGTTTCGGACCTGACGTCCGGTTCGGTGCACAAGCTGGTCAGCGGCTTCTACGTGGAGACGGTCAAGGTCGGCCATCTGCCGTACGCAATGGCACAGAGCGATACGCATGTGTTCACGGCCAACTTCGGCTCGGCCAGCGTGTCCAAGTTCCCGAAGAGCAACGGCGCTGGTGCAGTTGTCACTGTCAACCTGCCGCCGGGCGCAAGTCAGCCGACCAGCATCACCGTCGACAAGGCGCGCAATCGTCTGTTCGTGGCCTGCCCGCGTGAGAAGCGGATCTACGAACTGAATGCTGATACCCTTGCGGTGACTCGTACCATCAACGCCCTTGGTTACATCTGGGGCTTGCAGATGCGCGATAGCAGTCTGATGGCACTCTCCATGTGGGGCAACCTGCTGGAGAAGAATGCGGTGGGTGCGGTGCGTACTTCGCCGACCTCGTTGGTGTTCGCGCCCCAGATGGACGTTGACGTGGATGAAGCACTGACGTCCAACAGCGCGCGAGTGCTGGAGAACTTGGTGCTTCCCGAGCAGCTGTGGGTAGAGCCGTTCACCGACGTGGCCCTGATGAAGAACGGAGTCAACGTCGGCCATTCGACCACAGTGGTGAAGAACGACCGCATCGAGGTGATTGCCCGCAGTCCCAACAGCTACGACAGTGTTCGGTCGGTGCACGTCTACAGCTACAAGCACAACACCGCGTTTGAAATGCTCACCACCGAGGACGTGTTCCCCGATTACATCGTGTTCCCGACCGTACAGAATGCCGTCGTGAAGGACATGGTGGAGAGTGACACGATGGAGGTCAGCGGCCTTGCGGCTGGTGTCTCCGTGCGGTGCATCGTGAGCATGAGTGCTGGCACCATTCAAGAGGCCGAACTGGAACTGTTCATCAACGATGCGAAGGTAGATCCGACAGCAGAACTGATGGTCAAGAACGGCGACACCCTCAAGGTGCGTCTGCGCGTGGTCAACGTGTCGTGGAATGGCAACAGCCTGTACGTGCTGTTCCGTACCGATCGACCGTTCGACTTCGGTGAGTTTGCGATTCGTACCGCGTACCTTGAAGGTGCAGTGCGTCCGCCGAACGGTTGGATGCACGACTACCCGATGGGCACTGCTATCGAAGACGGCTATCACCATGCGGCACAGAGTCCGGAAGTGGGCTATGACCGTATGAAGATCATCGGCGAAGAGCAGATTTCCGGTGTCGAGCGCGATGCGGTTGTAACCACCGACAGCGTACACAGCCTGCTGGATGCGGTGCTGTATGACATTGAGGCCATGCAGTCCATTCTGGAAGTGGTCGATGTTCTCCAGACGGAACGCAATGCGGTTGGCACTGTGGCTGATACCGATATCGAGGGCTACGACAGGGCTGAGGACAACACGGCGACGTTCGTGGACGTCAGCGGCTACAGTCGTGCGGAGTTCAACCCGATGACCCTCATTGACGTGGACAGTTACGAGGTCACCAGCCTGTACAGCTTTGAGACGTCTCAGGAAGGTATGCCGACTGATGGCTATATGTCGTCCGCAGCTGGCGCCATCAAGATCGCGGAGAACGCCGGCTGGTTGAAGCATCTGCCCGTCGTGTTCACCAACACCAGTCGCGCGCTGTACGACGTGTTTGAGCCCAACGTGCTTCTGCCTGTGAGGGCCGAGTACGAAAAGATCGGCACGTACGGAGTGTGGGAGTTCAAGGTAGCCTACTCGCGCCATGAGTATTTCAACGCGCATGACGTGTTCGCTGCCTACTACATTGACAACATGTACTCGACTGCGGAGTTCAGTGTCTCCTACATGGGGCACAGTCCGTTGTCGCAGATCCCGGTCGTCAACAAGTGGCTCCAGTCGGCACTGCATTCGTTCCACGTGGTGAACACCTTCTGGCGCTACGTGCCGATGCTGCACACCGAGAAGTTCGGTGCAACGGCCGAGAAGCTGCGCACGCGCTCCATGTTTGACGTGGGCAGCAGCTATGACCGACGCGCACTGCGGCACATCAACTTCATGGATGACGTTGGCTATGACGTCCGTGAGATTCGTGCGATCAAGCTCAACATCGACGTGCAGTACATTCGACCGGCCAACATCGGGTTCGATGACTTCACCTACACGGCAGCATGGGAGAGGGCGTTCGATACTGAGGAAGCTGCAATTGCAGCCGGCTTGGCGTTCGAGCATCCGACGGTATACGGAAAGCAGCTGTACGATAATTTCTGGATGTGGCACATTCCGGGGCTTATCACTCGCGTCGAGTGTGCGAACACCTCGCTGCGTCCCACCGTTGTCAAGGGCTATGTGCAGGGCGGTTGATTCCGCCCTGCTGTTTCATCTACAGGAGACGGCACGTGTCGGCCATCAGTACGCCACCGAAGATTCACCACTTCATCCCCATCAACGTCGCTCGCGTGCAGAACGTCAAGTCTCCGCCGTACGGTGCGCCCGAAGCTCTGGGCGAGTATCGCCGTACCCAGTTGAATGCAGGCGCGTTGTCGTACACGTTCCCGGAGAGCCACTACCCGCTGCGTGTCGATGACATTCTGCTGGAGAACGTGATGGATCGGCGCATCATGCCGAATCGTCAGGCGCCACGACCGGGAGCGGGTAACACCGTCGTGTTCCGGCACGAACTGTTCGACTACAATCTGGAGACGCGCACGCTGACGTTCCATGGCGCGCTCGGCATTCCAGTCACGATGCACTGGTTCAACATGGGCAAAGCTCGCGCATGGAACGACCAGTGGATCAACCTGCCGTTGAAGTCGCTGCTGATTCAGGGCAGCAACTACATCGACCAGACGTTGATCCCACCGGACGAGACGGGCCTTACCGGCAAGTACCAAGGTTCGTGCCCGTGTTACCTCGAACTGGTGTCGCAGACCAAGCAAGGCATCGTGCGGTTGAACGATGCACTGGACGGCTTCTCGTACCGTGGCCGCGTTGGCTTCACTGGTGCGGATAGCTTTGAATTTCTCATTTACAACAGCTGGGGTCAGGTGTCGGACGTGTGTTGCTACACGCTGCAATGCTCCTAAGGGGAACCAACATGACGTTCATCTACACCGCAATAATCAACTGGCTCAGGAGATTCATCATGGACAAGATCAGCGACACCGCGAAAGAAAAGGCGAGCGCCGAGTGGAAGCGCGTCAAGAAGCGGGCGAAGGCGACGGGCGGCTTCTTCGCGACCTACTGGAAGGAGTTCGTGATCGCAGGTGTGCTGATTGCCACGCTCGCGTTCAGCCACCAGTTCGTCTTCAAGCGCGGTATCGCCAAGTCCGATGCTGCGTGGGTTGCCAAGTACAACGCGGCAGTGGACGACTTCAACAAACGCATCGACGCAATGAAGCAGTCGAGCAGCGAAGTGGCTGATGGCACCGACAAGAAGATCGAGAAGACCACGAACGCACTGGACCGTGAAGAGCAGCGTGTCGCCGACAAGGCCGCGCAGCAGGAGCGGGACCGCATCAAGTCCGGCACGATCTGCCCCAACACCATCGACTTGAACGGGAAGATGCCGCCCGAGTTCTTCGAGTCGTGGAACCGCATGAACGCCGCTGGCGCCCAGTCCAAATAAGGAGATAGACGATGAAAGCAATGATGCGTGTCGCCATGCTGGTGCTGATTGCACTGGTGCTGGTAGGCTGTAAGTCGGCAGCGTCCAAAGTGGTGCTGAACACCGGCAAGGAAACTCCGGTCTTGGTTGAGTCGCCCGTGAGCGGCAAGCCCCTGACCGAGACCAAAAAGCAGATCGAACTGGACGAACGCATGTTGGCGTTGTGCCCTGTGCCTCTGCCGCCGATCCAGATCATGAAGGGTCGCGCGCTGGATGCGCTGGGCATCAAGAAGGCGGAGACTGCCATCTACTACGACTGCGCCAACAGGCACAACGACCTGGTCAAGTTCCTCGCTGACAAGCTGGGCATCGTGCCCGGACCGAAGCAGTCGGCCAACGATCCACCTTCCGGTAAGTGAAACGAAAACGGGGCCCCTAGGGGCCCCGTTCGCGTATCCGTCTTTTGAACCGCAGGGTGTACGTTTGATAGTCGACCTTGAATCCCTTGAGCTTGAACTGTCCTTCGAGAATTGGCATCTTCAAGGTGTAGCCTGGCTTCGGCACGCTGCACGAACTGACGCACAGGGAGAACTTGAGGTTCTTGGCCGCACGGAGAACTGAGCGCGCTCGATCCCGCTCTACTCCTTTCGCAAGGCCGAGCTTCACGATCAGTACCGCATCGCCAACGCTCGGGAAATCGTATTCCAGGCTGAGGACGTCTTCACCCAACGTGGACGACAATTTACCGCTGGAATTGAACAAAATGGTCGAAAAAGTGGTCATTGCAGTGTTTGTACGAGAGGGACCAAAATACCACCCTTTTTCATCGAAGGAAAAGCGTCCGTGTGGCGCCTTTCCGCTTCCCTCAGGGCTTTGAAAACGTCGATTGGGAAGCCCTGCCGCGGAACGTCACGCCCCTTCTCCTGGAGCAACAGGTTGTCCATGTACTCTGGGAACTCCGGATGACCCCAGAACACCGAAAGGCTTTCTACGATATGCGGATACGGCATAAGGTGATTGGTAACAAGATCCTGTATTGCTTCGGGTATTTTGGCCATGGCAGCAGGCTCGATGTAGGATGCGTATGGTTTACAGAAACAGGAACGGGGCCCCTAGGGGCCCCGTTTGCATTTGCCTAGTTGTAGGCGATCACTCGCTCTGCGGACTCTTGCTGTACTCGGGCGGGGTGGAATCTTCTTCCTCGTATTCCTCCTCGCCTTCGGTGTCATCGACCGCAGTGGCATCGTTGGGATCGGTGTCGAACTCGACGCCACCCGACTTCTCTTCGCCAGCGGACGGCTGCTCGTGGTCAGCACCAACCTCTTCGGCGACCGCTTCTTCCAGCAGTTCAGTCTCGGCCGCAGCGCGACGGTCCAGGCTGTACTCGTTGTAGAAGGTGGCACCGCAGTTGTTGCAGCGTGCACCACTCAGGTCATCCACGATGCGGATCTTGCCGTCGAGTTCGATGGTGTCGCTCTCGCCGCCGAACGGCACGCAGTCGCCAGCGTTGCAGGTCGGGCACGGGTAGGTGGGCGGCACGTCATCGCCTTCCGGACTGACCGGGACCATCACGTCATCGTCGCGCAGTTCCATTTCCTGCATGTTCGACAGGTCGACGTCCTTGTTCTCCGGCAACTCGAAGTAGCCAGCGGTATCGACGTGAACCATCGGCACGGATTGACCACGTGCGGCCGACGGTGCAGTGCCAATGTCCAGTTCGACGGGATCGGTACTGTTGAAGCCCGGATCTTCCTGGGTGTCATTGACCTGATCGCCAGTCGTGCTGTCGATCTTGGTGTCCGACTGCTGCTGTTCTTCCTCTTCCTCGCCATCAGCCTCGATGGCCGGCAGCTGGTCGAACGTCGGCAGGCTTTCACCCGTCTGTTCCGCAGCGAAGGTCTGCACCACGACCGGCGCTTCCTTGCTGTCGGTCACTTCGGCAGTGAGCGTCAACACCAGCGGCTCCACGTCGCCACGCTTGCGCTCGGCACGAATCTCGATGGTGTAGGTACCGATCGGAGAACCGTTGCCGCCCAGTTCGGTGCCCGGCAGCTGATCGACGTAGAACGTCACGCGCTGGATGTTCTGGCAGATGTTGCCGTAGCCCGTGGTGTAGCTGTCCACGATATCCAGCACGGCGTCGTCACTGACCAGGTGGAAGGTGCCGTTGTTGAAATTGCCGTTGAAGCGCAGCAGTTCACCGTTCGGCGCCTCGATGGTCATCGTGAGGTCGTACAGGTCGGTGATGTTGTTGCCGTTGACCTCGTTCAGCAGCAGCATCGAGAACACCCAGGCCCAGTCCTTCTTGGTTGCGAAGGTGGAGTCCTCGAGGTCGATCGCGTAGACGCCTTCCTGCGACTCGAAGGTCTGGATCACACGGTAGAAGCGGATGGCAGCAGCCAGCTCCAGTTCACCGTTGTTGACCACGACCATGTTGTCAGCGGGGTTGCCAGTGCCGACCTTCAACGAAGGCAGGTTAGGCTTCAACGCCTTCTCGTTCGGCAGCACGTTGTACTGCGTCACGGGATCGGTGATGATCGACAGGTCGTGTTCCGCCTCTTCGTTCGGATCGGGCAGCGCCGGCAGGGGCGGCAACGGCAGCGGAGCGTTGTGTTCCGCGTAGTCGCTCACCAGCAGGCTGCTCACGTTCGGATCGGAACCCAGGTCGGCCCACTCGGGACCGTTGTCGCCCGGCGTGCGATGCTGGAACGTGCGCTCCTTCGGGTTGTACAGGACGGTGCCGAGCGGCGCACTGGCCAGCGGCTCTTCGGACACCACGAAGTTGATCGTGCCCTTACCGTCTTCGCTCATTACCGGGAACGCGATGGCGCCCTTGCCGCGATAGCCTTTCTGTTCGGCCAGCATGGCGAAGCGTGCGCCCAGCGAGAGCGCCGGGATATTGGAAATGGAACCGGTCATGCCTTTACCTCCTCTTGATCTTTCTTGGATTGGTCAACCAGCCAGCTCACGAAGCGCTTGGACAGGTCTTCCAGTTCGGTGTCGCTCAGCTTGTCCTTGCGTTCGGCCTTGGCCAGCTCTTCTTCGGACTCGTCGTGAATATCGTCATCCCACGAGGCCGACTCGGAGGCAGAATCGCCGCCGGAGAACTTGAAGCCACCGCCTTCAACAAACTTGGCGACGTAGTGGTGCATGGGACCCGGACCAGCGAGAGCGCCAATGCCTGCACCGACACCAACGACGACGATAGCGCTGGCGAGCAGCGCCAAGCCCTTGATGGCCTTGCGCTTGTCTTCATCGTCACCGGTGCCATTGAGCATACGCTTCATGCTGCCGAGCGTGGACTTGGACGCGCGCTGCTTCACGGCGTTGACAACCGGAGTGAAGAAGCCCTTCTTCTTGCTGGCTTCATGCAGCTGGTCGGCAGTCTCCGCATGGATCTGCGGCTCTTCCTCTTCCTCTTCCTCCTCTTCCTCGGAGTCGTTCTCGCTGTCACCGTCAGCGTCTTCGGTGTTGCCTTCGTTCGCTTCCTGCTCGGCATCCATTTCCGCAACGAGGTCGTCGAGCACCTTGTCCTGCTCGTTGGTGAGTTCGGGAGCAACGTCCTCGCCGGGCTTCAAGCCCTCTTCCTGACGCTGCTCGTTGGCCTTCTCGGCCTGTTGGTCCAACTCCTTGACGACACGTACCGCATCCTTGCCCTTGCCAGCGAGACGCTTGTTGGCGCGGCGCTTCTTCTCGACCTTGCGGCGATAGGCACGTGCGTACTTGCTGTTCGGATGACGTTCGAGGTAGGAACGCTTTGCCTTGGGCGACAGCGAACGCCACCACGAACTCTCCTTGGCACGCAACGGGCTTGCCTTGGATTCGACAGTCATCAGTCCGTCGTTGTCGAAGGAGAAGCCGATCTTGCTCGGTGCGAATGCGGGTGGCGTCGGCTCGTCCTCGACGATGGCGATCATCACACGACTGATCGAGGACTGCCCTTCCATTTCCTCGCTGATCGGCTCTTCCTCGTCAGCGAACATTTCGGGGTTCTCGACCTCGTCCTCGACTTCATCGTCCAGTTCGTTCAACTCGTCGTCGTTAAGGTCGTCGCTGATGACCGGGAAGGTGATGTTGGACATGTTGTGGTCGACGCCGGGCTTGGCCCAACGATTGGGCGCACGCCAACGCATCGGGTCGATTTCAGCGATGCGACCGCGATACAGGCCGGCGTTGTTCATCGGACGACCCGCACCAGCGATAGCCTCCAGTTCACCCGACTCCTGCAACTCCACAAAGCGAGCGGCGAAGTCGAAGATACGCTGGCTGTGAGCGAGACTGATCTGAGCATCGAGCGCGCCCAGTTCGGTGTTCAGCGCCTGCTGTACGTCCTCGCGCTGGTTGTTCTCGTTGAAGCACGACGAGACGTGCTGTCCGGGTCGGCAACGGCAACGCATCGGACTGTTGCGGGAAGCGCGCCGTGCATCATCCTTGGTGAAGAAGCGGGACGGACCCGGCATCGCACCTTCGGCGTCTGCACGCCTCGCAGCCTCTCGCAGCGTCTCGACGGGAATACCACGTGGACGAACAGCCTGACCCGTTTGGTCCAGCTCGCCGACAGGGAAGCCATTGAGCTTGAGGATGTTCGTGTGGATGACCTCAGCGCGCTCTTCCACGTTCTCGGTACGTTGCTGCTGGGCCTTCTGCATTGCACGGTCCCACAGTGCAAGCAGGAACTGGATGATGGACTCTTCCAGTTCGGGAGAGAGGATCTTGGACTGTTCGCACACGATGGTGTTCTCCTAGGTGCCGGTGTATGGCACGTACTTGGGACGCCGCTCGCGCAGTACCTTTACCGGATACTCGCGGCTGATCTGGAACAGGGAACGATTCCCGTACTCCTTCAATGGCGTCTTCGATTTGATGCTGTACTTCTCGACGTTGCCCCACCATCGGGTCGGGTCACAGCCTGCGGTGTTGAGGCACAGATTGCGATCCTTGATCGGGTTGCCGCCGTTGTAGAACGTGGCGAGGAACGCCATCTTGTTGTCGAGGTCAGCGGTCTCCCACTTGATCGAACCCCAGTTCACCTTGTTCTTGACCACGATGGCCATGATCTGCAAACGGGGATTGTAGCGATCTTCCCAGTCCCATCCGCGCAAACTGGGATGCTGAGTTTTGACCTCTGCCCACGCATCGAATCGCAGGCTGCCATCGGCACGCCATGCTTTCGTCAACTGCCCGAGCCCGAACCCGTACTCACGACTTGTCTTGAGTTCGGCACGTGGGTTCCAGCACTTGGAATGAGTGAGCGTGATGCACGACTCCTGCTCGATCTGAGCGGGGAAGTAGGAACGCATCGGCATGTCGGGCCACACTTCATCAATGGCAGCGATCACGTCCGGCATCAACTTCTCTGCATTCGCAGGAATCTTGGGAAGCGGCTTTGCAGGCTGCTTGACCTCTTCCGGAGGATGCACCTGTTCCGTGGCGATGGGCGTCGGCGTGGGTGCCGGCAGTTCGGGCTTCGGCGTCGGGATGGGCTCGGGCGGCATCGACACGTCGGGGACGTTGATACCGATTTCCTGCAACACAGGCTGTTCCTTTACAGCTTCCAGAACCTCACCCTGCACGTCCGAGTTGGCGCCAACCTGTTCCGCCAACTGCTCGCTCTGCTTCACTTCCTGGTCGACTTTCTTGGAGCAGCCAACGGTCATCAGCGCAGCGGCAAGCAGTACTCCGTAACGAATCTTCATGTCAGGTCCTTGCGTTGGATGATGTGCTTCAACGGCAAACACCGGCTGTAGAGCTAGTCCACAGCCGGTGCCGTATCGCTTACTTGAAGAAGTCCGCAGCCACCAGCATGATGGTGCAGATGACGAGGCAGAATCCGAAGAACATGATGGATGCGCCCTGCGCGGTCTGTGCAGCCTTCGCCGCCACGTCACCGAGCTTCACGTACGGGAAGAGGACCTTCCGCAGGAAGTGGCTGATCAGGGCGATGGCGAACAGGAAGCCGAACACGTACTTCACGACCAGCAGCGCGCTCCAGTCCGGTGCGAAGCACAGGATGCAGGCGAGGATGAGCGGGATGGTACGGAAGAACTCCTTGGTGAACCAGCGGCTGTTGGTGAGGTCGAAGTTCTTGATGAACTCCCGGATACGATCAAACATGGGTCTGCCCCTTGGCGTGGTTGGTGAAAGCCCTTTCGGACTGGTTATAAATTACGTTTCCCGGATTAGATCCCGGATGCGTTCTTCACGATGGTCGGGTTGAGGTTGATGACCAGGTTCAGGCCGGTGTTGGTGATGACAGTGCGCTTGACACGCGAGCCCACACGTGGCGCCTCGACTTCATAGCCATTCGAGGAACTCGGGATGACGGTATCATCGTCACCAAGCACCGCGCGGAAGCCATCTTCCGAACGCGACGAGAACTTGAAGTAGCTGTCGAACGATACCTGCAGGTCCAACGTAATGTCGGACACGCGCTGCGACGATCCGTCTTCCGGAGGATTGTCATCCGAAGGAGTCACGTAGCTCTGCGTGGAAGGTTTCGTGTCGTACACAGGTAGCAGACGAGAGTCCATCTTCTGCGTGCCGATATCACGTATGGCCATAACCGGAAGTGAGGCCCGCGTCATGTAGCAGCACGCGGGATTGATCTTGGTGGCACCAACCACACGCACCTCGAGTACGCGACGATCCAGTGGCTTGTTCGATACCGGAAGACCTTTCGAGAAGAGTCCCGGCATCTGGACACGATTCTGTGCAGAAGGCGTCCTGTCATACACTGGAAGGTTGCGCTGGTCAATGTTCATCCCGCCGTCGTTACGGCTGAGGCGTACAATCAACTCGGGCATTGTCCTTCTCCTTACTGCAGGTAGGCATCCACGTTGACGTTGCCGCTGCCGTTGATGAAGATTTTGATGCGCGTTGCAGCCGTTGCCGAACTGACGAGGGTCCGCTGCACGGTGCCGTCATCGAACGTCGCGCCCTTCAACACTACACGCATGGAGCGCGAAATGCGATCGCCCGCGAAGCTGTAGGCGTTCAGGTCCACGTCCTGCTCGACGGTGCTGCCCGAGTAGTTGATCGACACCGGATTGCCGACATACGTGACCTCGACGGTGGCGCTCAGGTCGAGATTGAACACGTACACCTTGCAGTCCACGTCCTCGACCCAGATCTGGCCAGAGGTGTCGAGGTGCAGGCGCGTGATGCCGGACGGGATACCGCGATACTGCGACACGGTGTAGCCCTTGGTCGTCGCGTTCCACGTCAGGATACCGAAGCCGGACGCGTTGTACACGATCAGGGTTTTGCCGTCGGCGCTCGCGGTGAACTGCGAGAGGATCACACCGTAGCCGAACGCATCGCTGTAGTGCTTCACGTAGGTCAGCTTCGACGGGTCGGTCGCGTCGATCTTGAAGACGACCAGCTGGTGACGCGCAACCGGAGTGTAGGATTCGGTGTCACGGGTCAGGATGCCGTTGTTGTGGCCGTAGCAGACCAAGAAGTCATCCGTGCCGTCCTTCACCAGCCACGAAGAAATCTGACCGCGCGTGGTAGTGGCATCCACGTCGCCAGGAGCCAGCAGAGTCAGACCAGCCGGCAGGCCAGTGATCGTACAGGTTGCCATGTTGACTTCGGGGTTGTAAGTCGTACCCGTACTCAGGACTGCAGGCAGATTCTTCGGCAGAACCATCATGCGGATCTGATACGTGTCATCTGCTGGGATGGTGTCAGGCATGTAATACACGCCCTCGACGTCCAGACCAACCGGCGACTTTGCCAGCAGCCCAGTAGGTGCACCAAACGTATAGCGCAAGGTGGTCGTCGGCTGATAGAAACGAGTCGGTGCGATCTGACCAGTCTGCGGATCAAACGCGAAGTAGCGAATGGCCTGTTGACTGATAGAAAGAAAGCTGTTCCACAGGATCGGATACACGACGAAGATCAAACGACCGTCGCCCAGCGTGGTCAGGTAGCGGAAGGCCTTGTTCGTCATGAACGCATCCGCGCCGCCGTTCGCAACCGAGGACTGACTGGAGTTCTGGGACATTGCGGCATGATTTGCCCAGATGTTGAACATGGACCACGCCCACGTCGTCTTGTCCACGTTGAGGATTCGCATACGCTGAGCCAAATCCGTGGTCGTGGTCGTAGCGCCACTAGGCGCGTATGCGACGGACATACGAACGTACACGAAGAACGTGGTTGCGTTCTCAGCGATGATCTGCGCGTGTTCGATGAAGTTCCACTGGTCCTGCTGGCGGTAGAAGTTGCCGGCGACGCGTGGAATGGTGCTCTTGAACGCTACGTCGTTGGCGTCGGTAACCTGACAGATGGAGTCGGTCACCATGACGAACTTCTGGCCAGCAGTCGGGCCCGACGTCGAAGTGAACACACCGCCGGCAGGTCCCATGCCTAGCAGGAACTGCGCACCGGCAAGATGCACACCCATGTTCTGGTCGATGTTGAGGAACTTGGCGCTGTCGCGGATGATGGTGCCGCCTGCGCCCTTGAGACTGAGCGCAGAGGATTCAAAGGGGACAGGGCATGGGTTGGCACGGTCGAAGCCAACAGGAGTCATATCGCGCCTGGCGAGTTGACCACCGAACAGGTAGTTGTCACCCAGATCGACGATGTTGCGCAGTACGGACGGCAGCTTGTATTGGGCGCGGGGAAGGGAAGCCATTGGTTACCTCACAGAACTTTGAAAGTGACCTCGAGACCCGGATCCGAGTCGAGGCGGTAAGATGCGTACGGCTGGGGAATGCTGATCGGCGTGTACTCTTTGTTGAGTTGCACCGTCTCCAGGGTTTCTTCACTTCCCTTGTCGACCAGCAACAGGGTCTTCGCCTCCTGCTGCGGCTTGTACACCAGTGCAGACAGGATAAGACCGTCACCGACATGGTTCGCAACGTCGATGACCTGATAAGTGTCCGTGTCCAGCGTGATCGTCTTGACGGAAGAACCGCCATCACTGCCGACAGGCTTCCATTCACCGTTTGAGCCCACATACAGACCAGGAGCAAAGTCTCCGGACTGCTGACTGAGGAACACGATCTTTGCCGTGTCACTGGCGGGCGGCTGCGGAAGAACCGCAACGGGAACGAACGTAAGGCTATCGTGAAGCATGGCTGTCTCCTTTTGTGCTGATTAGAAATTACGAACTAGGGAGTAGCCACAAGCGAAGGGCCGGCTGAGTTGAATGCCCAGCCGGCCCGATGCGTTACAGCTTGTCGGTGTCGAGCACCACGTCCGGATCGTCGATCAGTTCCACCACCTCGAGGCCCTTGATGTTCACGGGTTCGCGGGTGGCGATGTAGTCGAGACCGTCGATGGTCGTGCGGTAATGATCCACGGTCATGACCGGATCACCAGTCACGAGGTAGTAGTTCAGGCCCGGATCGAAGTAGTTGTGGATGATGCTGCGTGCAACCTTTGCCATGGTGACTCTCCTTACTCGCTAAAGGAAACGAAGTTGGCGTACTTCGAGTCCAAGTTGAGGTTCTGTTCAAAGCCCGCCGCGATGCCCTGATAGGTACTCAGTGCGTCGATGGAGAACTGTGGTGTGTTGGACGTGTCGCCGAAGCGGAAGAACTCCTTCACGTCGCCGGGTGCTGCGTTGCCCAGAGGGTTGTCGAAGATGCCCATGACGTTCTGGGTAGAACGGTACGGACTTTCGGCAATCACCTGTTCACGCTTTACACTCTGCATCCCAGAAATGTCGTACTGGATGTTGATACGACCGTACTCGGGATACGCAACGAGAGTGGCCATCTTCTGCTCGCGGATGCCCTCGACGAGACCAAGATCAGCCATGAGTGCTTACTCCGGAATGGCGAAGCGGCCGCCGCCAGTTGTTGCCAGGATGTAATGGTTGCGGGTCTCGACGCCGTTCGGATCGTAGAAGCCGTTTGCATCGACGCGCATACGGATCTTGTCCATGTTGGCGCCGGTGTTCAGCGACAGCAGCTTGAGACCGTACACACGTCCACGAATCAACTGCTGGTTGTAGTCCACGCTGTACGGCGTGAAGGCCATCGGATAGCCCGACGACGACAGCTTGTTGGGCCCACTCGGCAGGCAGTTCAGCAGGCTGGCTGCGAAGCTGCGGGTCTGACCTGCGATGGTCGTGATACCCTGCGAGTTGCTGGCGCTCTGACCAGTTGCACCAGTCACAGCCTGACGCGGGAACGACAGGCAATGCGGCAGTTTGTCCGACGTGTTGTAGGTGTTCGACGTGACGGCGAGCATCATGGCGCCCTGCGCGAGCGCGAACAGCGGGAACTGACCGGCAACTTCTTCCGGATTGTCCTTGCTGATTTCCACGCAGCCGACGAAGGCCTGACCGATAGAGGCGCCCCAGGTTTCATCGGCACGTCGCACGGTCACGATTGCGTATCGCGCGCTGCCGAAGACGAACACGGTGCTGCCCGCGGCGGCACCAACGTCCATCGCCATGTACTGGGCGTTCGCACCCCACGCGAAGGAGATATTGGTCAGCGCCGTGCCGTTCCAGCCTTCGCCGACGTTGAAGGCGATGTTGTTGCCGGAGGCGAAGATGTTGAGGAACTTGTACGTCACGCCGTCCACACACGGAGCGCGCAGGACGTAGTTACCGGAAGCAGGCGTTGCCGCGACTTCTTCCCAGCCCATGGACGTCAGTGCGTTCTTGATGGCGGCAGCGACCTCATTGGTCGTGGAGTTGGGTGCGACGGACAGAGCTTGCGAACGCTCACCCAACGGATTTACGGTGACAGTCATCTTGAACTCCTGTTGGGATTAAGCCGGAATGGCGAAGCGGGCACCCAGCGCACTCTCGGTGAGGACGTAGTGCTTGGTGTCCACGCCAGTCGGCGAGTAGAACTGGTTGCTGTCGCACTTGATATCCACGGTGTCGAGCATGGAGCCGATGTTCTTGCCCATGAGCTTGATGCCGTAGAAGCGGCCACGCACGTTGAAGTTCGCAGCGGTGCCGAAGCCCGAACTTACCGCATACGGCGTGAAGGCAAACAGGTTGCCTGCGGCAGAGAGCGGATTGGGCACGGCCGGCAGCTGGTCAGCGAGACGTGCGCTTGCCGACTGGGACGACGTACTGCCAGCAATGGTCGTAACCGTGTTCGATGCCGAGGCGTTCACTGCGGTCTGCCCACTGATGGTACGCGGATAGGAGAAGCAATGCAGCGCCGATGCGGAAGTGCACAGACTGCCGACGAAGCCCGGACCACATGCCCATGCGGCAATCGGGTTGGCGCCGTCAACCTCATCAGCGTTGTCCTTGCTGATCTCCAGCACGCCAGTCCAGGACAGACCGGTTGCTGCTCCGAACACGCCGTCCGAAGTACGCGACAGCATGATGAAGTAGCGGGCAGTGACGAACAGGAACATGCTGCCGCCGGATGCGAGCGTCAGACGCTGCCAGTAAGCAGCAGTAGTACCGAAGTTCGCAGCGTTGGTGCCAGTCGAAGTCGTTTCGTTCCACGACTCCCAGACCTGCATCTGGATGGAACCGTTGCTCGACGTAGAGTACGCCAGTTCGAGGTACTTGAAGCCCACGCCGTCCGCGTTGCGGGCACGCAGCACCAGACGCTGACCAGTAACCTGATGGTGTACCGTCCAGCCATGTGCAACTGCGAAGACGCGGATGGCGGCGAGGATTTCGTCAGCCGTGGAGCCTGCGGTGTAAGCAACAACGCCCGAGTTCGGCCCGAGCGTGGTAGTGGTGATAGCCATGAATCAGTCTCCTGTTAGCCGACGTCGGCGATGTAGTCAATGCGGACGCTCAGGTCCTTGCCGTCACCAGCCAGAACTGCCAGCGTGATGTAATCGGTGGTCAGCAGACCCACGTCGAGTGCGGCCTGACCCGATTCGTGTGCGCCGATGGCAATAGTCGGCTTGTCCGTCGGGAACATCGTGGCGCCGTTCTTCTTCACGTCCACCTGTACGGCAGTCATGTTCGGAGCAACGTCGATGAAGGCCCGCACACCCTGGATCTTGCACTTGAACGGAGGGTACCAGCGCACGCCGGTCGTGAACTGAACCACGTCACCCGGAATGGACGCGTAGATCGAACGCGGCATGGGTGCAACCGAGGACACCTGCTGGTCAACGTAGGTCTTGTTCGCTGCCTGATTGGGCAACGTCGGTGCAGCAGCCAGACCGAGTGGGCCAGTGAGGTCACCGCCAGTCTTGGACAGACGCGCATCCAGCTGGGCCTGCACCGGAGAGGTCACGCCAGAGAGGCGACCCATTTCGGCAGCAGTCACGTCGCTGACCGCGACCTTGCCCTGTGCGTTGGAAATCAGCGCGCGATTGGCTTCGACGTTGGTGCCCACGATGGTGGATGCGGCGCCGTTGACCTTGTCCTGCTTCTTCGCCATCTCGGTAGCGAAGTTGTCGTTCAGGTCGATCAGGTTCTCCAGATCAGCCAGCGACATATCCGAAGCAGCGACCTTGCCCTGTGCGTTGGAAATCAGCACACGGCTGGCCAGCAGGTTGTTCTCGGTGATCGAACTCGCACCGCCGGTAATCAGCTTCTGACCGTCGTTGATGCCGAAGCCTTCGAGGGTCGTCGGGTTGCTACCCGCCGTCGCACGGCCATGACGGTCGAACGTCACGACGCGGTACGTACCAGGCTGGATGCCCGAGTTGTCCAACGCGATGGAGTCACCAACGCGCGTCAGACCAGCACCGATCTGGATCTGGCCATTGCCGCTGAACACGGCGAAGTTCAGAGGACTGGTGTCGAGGTCGATGGGCAGACCCGTCGAGACCAAGTACCAAATGGTGTTGGCGAAGTTCTCACCTGCGACGATGAACACCATCATGCCCGGCTTGACCTTGGCATTGGTGTTCGCAATCGGGGATCGCTGCCATGCGCCCGAGTTGACGCGGTACACACCGTTCTCGGACGGGTCATCCTGGTTCTTCAACAGAATGTCGTCGCCCGCAACCAGTGCAACGCCTTCGACGATCTGGAGACCGGAACGAATGACAGGCTCGGTGGTGGTGCAGCGAACGTTGATCAGGGCCGCACCGCTGACGGTGTTGCCCGATACCCATTCGGTGCCGGAGTAGGTGTACAGACCGGGCTCGAAGTCGCCGATCTGTACCGAGAGATAGAAGGTCAGACCACGACTCGGGTTCTCCGGGAAGAAGTCTGCCTCCAGATAGGTAAGGCTGTCAGTCAACATTGAGCGTGTCTCCTATGGACGTGAATCACATCGACGTCCAGGTGTAGTTCGGTTTGCCCTTCATGCGGTTGAACGCGTCAAGGCCCATTGCCTTGTAGTTCTGACTCTCCACGTTGGGCGGCAGTGGCGTCGGCCATACCTTGAGATCACCGTAGCGCATACCACGCATGGTGTAGGACGCAACCTGAGCAGGCACGCTCGTATCCTGATCTTGAGCAGACGTGAAGGTCAAGCCCAGAATCGGATAGAAGAAGTTGGACCTGTAGGCGAAGCGCAGAGCAGTGCCCGTCTTCGCGAGGTCGTAATTCTCGTGCGTCTGGTCGATCAACGGCGCGACGTTACCCATGCGCCGATGACCGATGCCCCAGAAGGCCTGCGGGTTGGTGATGATCTCCAGATCCGGAGGCGTGTACAGATCCGCTGTCTGTGCCACGCCCGAGAATCCACCGGGTACGCCGACCTGTGAACCGTTGGCCAGCTTTGCCATGTGGTATCTCCTTAGGCCGGGATTGCGAAGCGCACGCCGTCGGCCGCACCGAGGATGAAGTGATCGGCGTCGGTACCATTCGGATCGAAGAACAGACTGACGTCGGTCTTGATAACGATCTTGTCCAGCGGCGCACCCAGATTGCGGGTCAGCACCTTGAGGCCGAAGAAGCGGCCACGCACGTGGGCAGCGACGTTTGCGTAACCCACGGTAGCGAGCGCGTACGGCGTCATCACGAACGAGGTGGCGTTGGCATCAATCGGGTTGGGCGCGATCGGCAACTGGCTGTAGAGCATCACGGTGGAGCTGGACGACGAACCGAACACCGTGCCGACACTGTTGGGCTGCTGGCTGTCGGTGTCCGCGTACGCCGTCTTGCCGAATGCACGCGGCAGGTTGAAGCAGTTGGTGTTCGACGACGCAGCGAGACGGCCGACCGCACGATGACCGCCGGTCCATGCGAACAGCGGATAGGCACCGGCGACTTCTGCTGCATTGTCCTTGCTGATTTCCAGCACGCCGTCCCAGGAGTTGCCGGTCGCGCCGCCGAGGTCAGCGGTGTTGATGCGGCTGTACATCAACATGTAACGGGCGGTGGCGAAGACGTACAAGTAGCCGCCGAATGCCAGCGACAGGCGCTGACGTTCCACAGCAGGAGCGATGATGCCCAGGCCGGAGACAGCCTTGGTGTCGTTGTTCCAAAGCTCGAACGGCTCGATGGTGATATCGGCAGTACCGATCGTGAGACGGACGTACTTGTAGTTCACGCCATCGGCCATCAGCGCGCGCAGGATGGTGATGGTCGTCGAGGGATCGTGGATCGACTCCCAGCCGCGCGTGGCCAGAACCGCTTTCAGGGCGGTCATCAACTCGGCCTGCGTGGCATTGATCGAGTAGTTGATGACGGCACTGTTGGTGCCGAGGGAGGTAGTGCGAGTGGTCATGGCAGGTCCTTACTGGGGAAGACAGATGGTAAGCTGGCTGCCAGCCACGACGTTCAATGGCACAGACAGCTTACGGATTTCGTGGGTGAGCAATGCAGCCGTTGGTTCACTCAGGCCATCCGAGGCGCAGTTGATATCCAGCGTATCGGCGTCAGCTCCGACAAGGAACGGCAGCACCTTGAGTCCATAGAGACGACCCATCACGTGGGTGTAGGGCCCGTCGTACAGCACAGCATACGGATCCTGATACGGTATGGCAGTTGCAGCGTAGCCCGTCGTATTCCACGGGATGCTAGCCCACGGGTTACGAATCGTGTTGGAGTTCAGGTTGTTACCGTTCGTATTCCAACCGCTCTGATTGGACCATGTGCACGACGCCATCTGCTGGACAACTTCGGGCGTATGCACAGCACAGGCGCCGTACATTGCAATGTCCAGAGAGCGTATGGCATTGGTACCAACAAGTCCGCCCATGGTACGAGTCAGCTTGCCGCCATTCGGCTTGTAGTGTCTCTGGAGTCCGAAGTCGTTCTGTGGCGTCATGCTGCCTTCATCGGCAACGCGAGTACCGAGAGCAACGTCGTAGTCCAAGAAGCAGAAGTACGGAGTGTTGACGCCAACCGCCTGATAGTCTTCGACGTCCAACGCGCACTCAATGTCGAACACGCCGAAAGCGCCAGTGGTAAGGCCAGCAGTTCCAGCCACACTGTTGCGCGTCGGAACGAACGACAGCCAGCGGCCATTCGGATCAGCACTGATCTCCAACACCCGATCCGTAGGCGCGGTCGCAGTGTAGTTCAGCACGGACATGGTGTGATAGCTGGCAACAGGGTTGACCAAAGTGCCAGTATCGCGATCCATGCCTTCGGCAGTTCTGGCCCGCATGTTGAGGAACGGAAGCGGCGTGCCGTTGTTCGAGCCGTGAGACAACTCCAGGTACTTGCGAGCCGTGCCGTAAGCACACGGTGCACTGAACACCATGAGGGGACTGTCCGTGTAGGTGCCGCCGTTCCAGCCTGTCATCGTCTGCACATCAGCGACAACGAGATTGCCACTACCGTCTCGGATACGACCTTTGGTGTTCTGCACTACGACATTTTGTCCGGTGAACGTCGGCGAGTTTTGGCGAACCAGTCGTTCATTGGTACCGTTCGTGACACGAATACCATAGCCGGTGACTTCACGGATTTCAGCAACCACGCCACTCACGGCAGGAGCCGAGGACATGTAGCTGCCGTAGGTTACGCAGGTGTCATTCGCGCGCTGCACGAACACACAAGCTTCAAAACGCGTGGAGCTACAGTTGTCCCAGATCACGGCATCCTTGGCATCGGTGACTACCGACAGATCGGGGAGTGATCCGTAGGTGCGACCCCAGACAGCGATGGTGCCATTGGCCCGCACTGCAACGGCTGCAAACGGACTACACGCGATCTTGACGAAGGTCCCAGTCGGAGCCTGACTGATAATGCCGTAGGCGTCGGTACCCCAGACCTTGATCTGGCCGTCGTTGGTCAACGCCATCGCGAACGAGTGGCCGCACGCAACTTGCTTATAGTTGGCGTCCGTCGGCATGCCATACTTCACATCGTACAGCGGACTGCCGAAGTGTTCCAGTTTGCCGGTGCTATCCAGCGCGATGAAGTAGCCGCTGCCGGCATCAATGTCGACCCACGTACGGCCTGGAGTGGACGGTGCGTAGGGGTTGGCCATGTAGGACGTACGCATCTTACCCCACGCGAACAGAGTCCCGTCGGTCTTGATGCACACGGCGAACGTGTCACCGGTCTTCAACTTCGATACAGTGTTAGCGACCGGGAGATTGGCTGAGGCGGTCAGTTCCGCATTCACATACCCGCCGGCTACGGTCAATACCGCAGTCGGAGTAGACGGAATCGAGACGCTGTGGAAATACGGCAGCATGTAGCCAGAGTACTGAGGCACGGACAGTTCGGTCTCAATGTCCGTAGCCGTCTCCAATCTCCATGCCCCGGTTCGTACCAAGATGCTTCGGATGTTCTGGAGCAGATTCGAGTTGAGCAGGTCACTGCCGTTGGCGAGATACGCCATCGAGTACGAGTTGTTGCCTCGCTTGGTGATGTTAACAGCCATATCTCACCTCAAAGGGGTACTGCGATGCGGCTGTAGTTGGCCACACCAAGGACGATGTGCGGAACGGCAACACCGTCGCGCTTCGGGAAGAGAGTCGTGGGATCGCATTTCAGGTTCACGATGCTGCGGGGTTCACCGTAGTTCATCATGCACTGCTTGATGCCGTAGAAGCGCCCACGGATGTGAGGGTTGGTCTGGCCAGGAGTACCGCCATTGGCAGGAGAGTATCCGGCGCAGGCCACCAGCGGGAAGAACTGCGGGTGCTTGAACGCTGCCTGACTGGAGCCCTGAGCCGTGATAGCCGAGGCTGCGTCATGGAACGTGGCCATTACTCGGTAGCTACCGGCACTACTGCACGTTCTAGCCTGAACCACGCCCGGAGCCAAGTTCGCATTCATTGGAGTGGACGTGAAGGTACGGCCCGCCGCGTTATCGAACGTCGCAGAGCCATTCCAAGCCCGTGGCAACATGTAGGCATAGGCCTGCATTCGATAGGTGACGACCATGTCGAGATTGACAACCTGAGTGCCGATCTCCTCGAAGTCTCGGCTGTCAGCAGTCTGGCGACCCGTGATCGCGTATCCCGAGGTGTAGCAGAACGGAGGAAGATCCGGATCGAGGATGTTCGGATCCTCGAACTCCAGACAGCCTGACCATTCGCCAGAGTCACTGCCGTACTGGGTAGCGGTCTGGGCATTGAGGCGAATCTCGGACAGCAGGATGAACCAACGTGCGTGCGCGAACACATTGACAGCGCCCGGCCCATTGGGATTCAGCGGCTGATCCAGAGGATCTGTGGCAGCGCCTGGTCCGTAGCGATGGGTAATGAAAGAGTGGAGGCTGTTGATCCGCTGCGACTCGCCGCGAGCATTTGCCATCGTCAGGCTGCCGGCCGTTGCCTTCTCACCGACTTCCATACGAATGCGGGCTTGGCCGCTGTCAGTCACCAGCGTGAGACGCACGTACTTCTGCTGGCTGGCGCCACGTGCCGTGTTGGCTTTGATGACGACCGAGTTTGCACTCAGGCCAGTGGCGGGGAAGTGACGCGTCCAGCCGATGTTCAAGCCGACCAGGTGATCGACCATGTCGCTCAGGAAAGTCGACAGGGCCTCAACGCCAGTTGCGTACTTGTATTTGTAGGAATTGGGTCCAAGCTGTTCGACCTGCATTGCATTTTCCTTCTAAGTTTGTGCGGTCAACTGCACCTGTACTTGTCCGACGCGTGCCGAAGAGACAGCACCAGGGATACGAGAGCGGGCAGAAAGACCCCTATCCAAGTAGATAGCGTCCTGCTGCCCTTGCTCCAAATTACGAACGTGCTAGCCTGACAACAGGTGTTTCCGAAACGACGAAAGGGCGGAGCCCGCTAGGAGCCCCGCCCTCAATAGGTCAGATTTCGACCTTTTGCCCGAGATAGCACGGGGTGAAGATGCCCGTACTGACCGTGTCGGCATAGAAGCACGGCACCAGCCAATGTGGATCAACGGTCGCAACCGGAGGAGCATCAACCAACTGACCGGGCTGCGTCGGACTCAGGTAGTACAGCTTACCCGGAGTCAGGCCCTTGCGAACTCGCGTGATGCGGCCCGAAGTCATCTGCACCAAGCACAGCGAGGACGAATGCACGACGCTGACCACACCGATTGCACGCGCCAGCTGTTCGTCACTGGCGTTTGCCAACACCCAGCCACCGGACTGCGGCACCACGATATCGCCGACAGTGAAGCCGTGATTCGGCAGGTTGATGTACTGAACCTGCGAGCCGTTGATGGCGTCGAAGTGGTTGGTCTTCACTCGCACCAGCAGACCGTCCTTGTCCACGAAGTACAGGCGATCCGTCACGGTACTGTAGGCGAAGCGACCCGCGCCGATTGCATCCTTGAGCGATTCGCCGTCATCACGTTCGGTGGTGTCGGTCGAGGCGTCGTAGATGTAGAAGCTGTTGTCACGGGTGTCGTAGTACAGGATCTCGTTCGCCTCGAACACCATCTTGGAGAAGGTGGCATCGTTCTGCGAATGGGCCGACACACCGATGCGGCACGGCTTGTCGAACAGGGCTTCCACGATCGGGTTGTCTGCGAGGTCGAACTCCAGACGGGTCGCCGGATCAACACCGTTGTCCACGTCCGGATCAGGCAGAGTAGCACCCAACTGAGACGTGCTGATGCGGATCGTGGAGCTCTGACGTTCGATGAACAGACGGGCCTTCTGACCGGTCCAACCTGTGGAGGTCGTGTTCGTGACGTTCGCACTGCCGTTGACCAACACCTGAGCATTGGTCTGACCGTAGTTGTAGACCAGTGCCCAGCTGTAACCCGGCACCGAACCCACAGCGCGCGCTGCACGAATGGCACTCAGCGTATGCTCCACGCCCATGTCATCAACCGCGAAGGCGACGACCACACCGATTGCGTCATCATCCGCATCCGAGGAAGACAGTTCGACGGTCAGGTCGTAGTTGTCGTACAACGCAGGCGACACGAAGCCGATGTAGGACGTGCTGTTGACGGTCGACTTGATGACGTCCAGTGCGGAATCGTACACCCAACTGTTCAACTCGGCGGGAACTGCCGGCTGGGGCAACGAGGCCTGATGGGAGAAGCGACGCCACGCGGAGAACACCGTGGAGAAGTCGAATGCAGCACTGGACTTCAACAGAGCCACGTCGTAGTTGCTTTCAACCACGTCGTACGGCTTGGCGATCATATCGAAGGTCACTTCCGTGTCGGACCCGTCGATGGAGTACATGACGCGGCCACTCAGACCACCGGTCGACAACTCACCGGGATCACCCTTCTCACCACGCGGGCCTTCGGGACCTTGCGGGCCAGTCGGGCCATCAAGGCCGGGCAGACCTTGCAGGCCGCGTTCACCCTGGGGACCCTGTGGGCCAGCGGGGCCAGCAGGACCGGCGGGCCCTTGCGAGCCACCGCCACCGTTCGGACCCTGGGGACCCTGTGGGCCAAGATCACCCTTGTCACCCTTATCGCCCTTGTCACCCTTGATGCCCTGATCGCCCTTCGGACCAGCGGGGCCGTTCGGACCCTGCGGACCAATCGGGCCTTGCGGGCCTTCGGGACCAGGAGGACCGATCGGCCCCTGATCACCGACAGGCAGCAGATAGACCTGCGGGTACATCCACAGATCGTCGTAGGTCACCACTTCTTCCCACGTGCCGATGCCCTGATTGGTGAAGCTCATGGCACGGAACACTTTGCGATACGTGGGAGACTCGGGGCCGAAATCGACCCAGAGTCCGTACTGCGGTACCAGCAAGCTGGTGGGTTTCGTGTGCGCAGCCAGCACGAGGAACTCAGCTGCCGACACCGGATGGCTCACGCGGATCGCAACAGGATTGAACTGATCCATGTTGCGAAGGTCGCTGAGCGTCTCAATGCCGTCGACGAATTCGTCTAGGGTAGTTGCCATTGTACGGATCCTTGATTACCAACCGAAAGCAACCCAGTGTGCACCGCGCCAGTTGGACGACGCGCGGCCGGGCTCATTGACGTAGATGCGGAAACTCACGTTCGACGGTGCGGCAAGAACCTGACCGACGGCATCGTGGTTGTCACGCTGATCGGGGTTGATATCCGACAGGATGACAGTGGCACACGCCGACGGGAAGTTGACCGGGAACGGCACGGTGATGATCGAGCCTTCACCCATGTTGGTACCAGTCGTCCAGCGACCACCCTGGATGTGGAACGGACCGATGCGAGCCCACCATGCGTTGACGTTCGTGAAGTTGCCGTCAATGCCGATCATGGACATATCAATGCCAAGGTTCGCACGCGCAGCAGCCTTGTCGGGCACGTCAGCCAGATTCAGTGCGGCACGCAGGAAGGCACCAGCGTTCTCCAGTGCGGCAGTACCGATGCCGAGGTTCGCACGCGCTGCGCCCTTGTCGGGCACGTCAGCGAGGTTCATGTTCTTGAACAGCACGTTGCTGGCCAGCTGGTTCAGCAGGTCGGTAATGCCCAGGTTGTTACGTGCAGCAGCCTTGTCGGGCACGTCAGCCAGATTCAGCACCCTCTGGAGGTAGCGAGCGTTCAGTGCCGCTTCGCCGAGACCCAGATTCTGTCGTGCAGCTTCGACGTCCGTCAGGTCACTCAGGTTGTTGGTCGACTTGAGATAACCGGCGAGGATCGCGTCCAGATCGGCACGCAGCACCAGTCGCGTCTGCGGAGTACGGGTGACGAAGTGGGTGATCTGCAGGTCCAGTCCAATCAGCGAAGCATCGGGCGTGTTGACGAACTCCAGGAACGAGAACAGGTTCTGATTGAGCAGCCCGAAAATGTCCCAGCTGATGATGCGTGCAGTGGTCGCAGCCACCATGTCCAACTTGTCGTCCAGGATGCCACGCATGGCGTACGTCTTGGCGGTCGAAATCGGATGGATGATGCTGTAGGCCTTGACCTGCTTACCCAGCTCGTTCGCGTCCTCGTAGGTCCAGAGATACACTTCCTTGCCGGCCGGGATCTGCGTCGGGAAGTTCAGCACGCCATTGGCAGCCGAGTACGAATGAGCATTGGTCGGGATGAACTCACCGTCGACCATCACGATGCGCGAATCAGGGTTAGCCGATTGGTGCATGTTGAAGGCGTTCTGGCCAGTGGACACGAAGCGCGTGGCCTTGGGACGAGCCGACGTACCCGGATGGTCGATGGACGTGAAGCAGATGACTTCGACGCGCTCACCACCAGTCAACGTCTCATGCGGCCAGATGTTCATGCCGTCATAGACGAACTCGGTGTTGTGGATGATCTTCTCATTCACAGCCACGATCAGGTGCGAGATATCCGGCACCGGAGTGATTGGGAAGCTCGGCTGGCCCGAAGCGGTGAACGTGTGACGACGCGGGATCAGCTTGTTGGGCATACCCATCGCACCAGCGGGATCAACCCACTGCGGGCCAGTGTCACGACCCACACGCGACTGCACGACTTCGGTGTTCTCGGCCGTGAAGTTCAGCACGTCAACCACGGTGCTATTCAAGCCAGCACGCATGATGACGCGACGGCCCTGAATGCGGTAGCGAGCGCGAGGCAGGTACTTGCCGCCGACGAACACCAGCACGTTGCGCGGGCCGGAGATATCGGCACTGGACTCGAACTCGATACGGTTGGCACCAGCTGCGACCGGGAAGCTATCGCGTGCCATCGAGCCGCGAATGTCGTCCGAGAAGGTGTTGCCACACACCAGCACGTACACGTCACCGCTCTGGGGCTGACGGCCGGCGGTGAAGATCACCTTGGCGCCAACGAGGGTGTAGTCGTCGCTGGGCACAACCGTATCGGCGGCGATGACCATGACCTTCGCCTTGGTATCAGCCACCATCGGCGTGTTGTACTCCAGCTGGCCAGTAGCCTTGTACTGCGCTTCCTGGAACGACAGCTGGGCGCCAGTGTCTTCGCGCTTGAAGCCCCACAGGCTGATGCGAGTCGTGGACGATGCACCGCCGATGATGCGAAGCACTTGGCCGCTGATCGAATACTGACCCGGAGCCAGGATGTTGTCGCCGACGCTGACGATCAGAGCCTCAGCAGACTCCAGCTCGGACAGCGGGAAGGTACCCGGCAGGTTGTACGTCTCGCCGTTGTTGCCCATCATCGCGTGCTGATGCGGCTGCAAATGCGTTGCGCTCAACGTCGAGGTGGTGACCGAGTAGTTGTTCTCGCCGACGCCCAGTACCATGTAGTCCGGCAGGCCAGCGTTACGTGCCGGCAGCGAACTCTCATGCGAACGCCAGATGTGGACGTAGGAGTCCTGATTCATGGACGAGAACGGCTGGTCGATCACGGTGAAGCGATTGGCCGTTGCGTTGTACTGCATCTTGCGGCTTTCACCAGCGCCTGCGCCGGACAGGATCTGCACGATGACGACTTCGCCATCGGTGAGCCACACGCCATTCGCGGCCACGTCCAGATTGAACGCGCTCAGCGAAGTGACCACGTCGGGCTTGCCGATATGGACACGGGCGTGACCGGTGAAGCCCCACGCAGTGCCGCCCGGACCGTGCTTGATCGCCAGTGCAGGACTGGAGGAGGTGCGAGGCATACCGCTCAGCACTTCATCCTCGTGGGTGTTCGCGTCCATGACGACGACCACGTTCTGCATCGAGTCCGTGGGGTTGAGCAGGGTGGACACGCTGGCCGCACTCGGAAGCGAGTACAGATCCGACGTGGTGATGTTGATGACTTCGCCGAGACGTGCCAAGGACACGTACACGTAGAACTTGAGGCCGTACTCCGAGGTCTTCGGGAACGGCGGCAGATCACCATGAGCGAACAGGACGCCGTTGGCATCCCACACGCCGATTTCGCCGACGTTCCACTGGCCGTCAGCAGGACGACCCTTGGGAATGTGGCAAGTCAGACGGACGGTGTTCTTGTCGATAGCTTCGACACCGAGGATGGTAGCGCGATAGACTTCCGCGCCGACGAGTTCCGTACGATCAGCCCGCACCTCGAAGCCAGTGGCCTCGGTGATGGAGAATTCCTTGAGACTGACGAGGAATCCGCCAACACGCGCGTCTCGCGCTGCGGCAATACCCAAGTCGGTTGCAATCATGGTCATGGTGATGATTCCTTGGCGAAGCGATATGTTGAATCAGGTCAGGGTGATTTCGTACTCACCGTGATGGAAGGCGGCGCCGATGCCGAAAGCCGAGCCACCAACCCAGTCCTTGTCGTCAATGATGATCGTGAAATAGAAACGCTCGATCACCAGCGGGACAGGTGCAAAGTTGTGGAACAGGGCCTTGACACGGGTGAATAGGGATTCGCCGTCAGCCAGCAGCAGAGAGTCAAGATGCAGCAGACCGATGTTCAGTTCAATGTGGGTCGTGAGGAACCAATCGCCGCCGTCGATGACAAGCGGGCCATTGGGTTGCTCCACGAAGTCCGCATAGTCCTTGGTGTAGAGATACCGAACGTCGGTCACGGCGTTCAGGATCATATCAACGAAGTTGACGAAGTACTTGGTGCTGTTGTGGTCCGGATAGTGCGGCAGCTGGGTAACGATCTTGGTCAGGTTCTCCGCGTTGAGGTACAACACGTCCTGCGTCAGATCGAAGCCCAGCATACGAGCCGCCTGCTCCAGCACCTTCGGGTCGGTATCACGTCGGATCCAACGCAGCTTAGCCAGCTGGTCGATCGGATCCTCAACGTTCACCTGGAACACCTCAGCAACGGCGGAAGCGAAGTCCCGCCACGTGCTGTTCTCTTTCAGGATGTTGGTGAAGAGGTCCTTGATGCTCGCGCGTTGAATGTCATCGAGTGCCATGGAGTCCTCACTTACGGTCGCTGTAGGTGCGGCGTTCCGAGTAGATCATGTTGACCTCGAGGGTAACGAGATTCCACCAGGTGTACGGCGCTTCGGGTTCGATTTCCGGATCCAGGAAGAAGTCGGAGGTCGGCGTGTTCATCTGCACGTAGTCCACGTCGTCCACGTCGGCAGCGGCGATGATATCCGACACCGCGATACGCTTGCCCAGCGTATTGATTTCCTTTTCAAACAGGGACTGGATGGCAGCGTACACGACAGGGTAGACTTCGCCCGGAACTGCGTTCTGCTTCAACGCGATGGTCAGCTTGACATTCACGTCACGCCGCGTCGGGTTGTAGCGTTGGATCTGGACAGCCGCGTGCTTGCGGGTCTCGATCCACTTCATGAAGTCGTCCCACTCGATGTTCGTAAGCACGTCACCGTCGTAAGGCAGCAGACAGATGCGGACCACGTTCATCCACAGGAGGTTGCCGGGCGCAATGTCCTTCTGGGCCTTGACCTCGGCGGATGCAATGCCGGGATAGTCGGCACACAGCGCCTTGTAGTCGTTCGGGATCACGGCACGACGGCGCGCACGATAGATCGACGGCGCCAGATTGCGGTAGAACGATGCGGGCTTTTCATCCGCACCACCCACGATTGCGGTCGACGACAAGCCCTGAATGTCAGAGTCGGTCACGTAGCGAGAATCGAGACCGCTACCACCGTTGTTGCCCGTGCTGCCAGTCGTGACAGCGTAGACCACTTCGATGTTGTAGCCGATGCTGGGCATGGCGCCATGCGTGCCGTCACCGAACGTGAGGACCACATCACCGTTGCCGTCCGTACGGTCGTAGAAGACGGTGGCGCCGGGCTCAGCGATCCACAGGCCGTCTTCGGTCTTGGTCCACGTGTCGCGCGTCTGCTGCGTGGTGTTGACCAAGTAGACGTTGACGTCCTCGTCCGAAACAACGAAGCCCGGCTCGTTCAGGGAAATCTCCTGGAACGATACCGAGCGGCCAGCGAAGGTGCGCTTGCGAATCTCACCCTGATACAGCACGATGGGTGCGGACGTGGCCGAGCCCGACGCAAAGGTCAGGGGCTCACGGTTGAAGAACATGCGGCCATCGACCTGGAAGGCAGAGAGACGCGGAATGACGATCGGGACGATCAGGTTCTTGGTGCGACGGAAGGTGACTTCGACCTTGGCGGGCGTCTTGCGCTTGACGTGCACGCCGAGGAAGTCAGCACCTGCGTAGATCGAGGACGCGCGCTGTGCGGTATACAGGAACGCTTCACGGAAGTTCATTTCCGTGGCGAACTGATTGAAGGCACCGACTGCGGACACCGCCTCGATAAGAGCCTGACCAGTACCCGAAGTCTGCTGATCGACCCATGCGCCCTTGGTCAGCAGGTAAAGCTGCAACTGGAGGACGATGGACTCGAAGTCGGGCTTGGTCTGGGAAATGCGAAGTGGTACGCCGCTCACGTAATGTTCCTCCTCAGGTTGAAGTTAAAGTCGACCCGCGCGTTTTCCAGCTGCGGCATCCAACCCGAAATGTTGAGATAGTACATGTCGTTGTCATAGTCGGGAATGACTTCGACCGCTTCGATTACCACGCGAGGTTCTTGCGCGGCGATTTCGTTCATGAGCTGGTTGCGCATACGTCGCGCCGTAACGTCGTCCAGAGGATCGAACACCAGATCCAACAGGTTGCTTCCGAAGTCACGCCTGAACGGCCGGCTGCCTTTGCGGGTAGTGATGATGTTGATGATCGACTGCTGGACCGCCTGTTCGTTCAGCACCAACTCGTAGTTGCTGCGCGTGCCAAGGCTGATGTTGACGTCCGAGTAGACCACCTCGCCTTCCGGAGAGATAGATGCCATGAGTGCTTACCCGATTAGAACCTTGGGAGTGCCTTGAGCGACACGCGACCCGCAGTTGATTGGATCACCGACCCGCATCTTCTGCTTGCCGGATGCGAATACCTTGGGAGAGCCCTGCTGGGCTGTGCCGGGATGGCAACTGCTACCACGACAGTGGACAGCGTACGCATCGCCAACACAGACCACGCCCTTGCCAGACGCGAACACCTTAGTGCTTGCGCTGATCGAAGGGCGTGGCGGATAGCCATCATGGCCGGTGCAAATGTCACCGAGACGTGTTACTTCGGGCATGATGGATTCTCCTTCTCTGTTGGTTGAAATTACGAAGACCAGGACTACGGCGTCTGGCCACGTACGCCTTCCCACGCGGGGAAAGTGGGTGCGGCCGGCGCAGATGCACCGCTAGAGCCTCCGCCGCCGTCATCGTGGATCTGACCACCAGCATCACGCATCGCGTTACCGCCTGCATACGTCTGATGGGTACCGCCAGCTTCCGAGTTGAGGTTGCCGGACGCACTGTCCACGATGTTGGACGCGAACTTCTGTGCGTTGCCAGTGACCACCAGGGTGTCGTTGCCATCCACGAACGTGGTACGATTGCCCTTGACGTGTTCGACAAGGTTGCCATCGACCTTCACCCACGCATCGCCAGTCACGTAGAAGTGCAGGTCACCCTGATTGCGGATGAACACGTCCTCGGAGGTCTTGTCGATGATGATGAGGCTACCACTAGGCCACAGGGTAACGTCGCGGGTCGGGTAGTTGACAGATGCCTCAGGCAGCTTGGTCGTCTCGTCGATGAAGTAGCCCTTCCACATCGGATGCAGAGGACTACCGTTCTGGAACTCGACCAGCACCTTGGCGCCAATCTCGGGCACAGCGAACTTGCCGTGGTTGGCGCTACCGCCACCAGGATGGGCGAGACTCACGATTGCCCACGGCAGGTGTTCGTCGCTGATGCCCTCGAACACTTCTGCCACTCGGATGCGCAGACGACCCCATTCCTTGGGATCCTTGTTGTCGATGACCGTTCCGACCTTTGGCGCTTTGCCCAAGCCGGACTCTGTTTCTTCACTGCCGATCATCATGCGCTCCTGGTGTAGTTGTATTCCTCGTTCTGGCGTCCGCTGGTGTCGATGTACGAAACCATTTCGGCCAGCTTGGACTTCAACTGGTCAGCGCCCACGCGAGCAACGGTATAGCCGCTCTCGGGTGCCCACTGGTAGTTGCGAGAATCGTCCTTGACCTGCAGCGTGTCTGCCATGCGCGACTGCACGTCGGACACCGTCGGCGTCTGCCTCGAAATCTCGTTGATCGGGGTCGCCACCGGAGTGACCGACTGACGAACCGAGTCCTCGAAGTAGAAGCGATTGAGCTCCAGGTTGGGCACGCTCAGATTGGGCGTCTCGCCAGTCACCGTCTGGATCAGGCTGTTGTAGCTCGACGCCATGCTGGATGCCTGAGACTGATAGCCCTGCACGATGCCGGTAATGTCACCGACCATTTCGTCGATCTGCTTGCCCGCACCAACTGCGGCGTCGAGCGGACCACGGATCGCCTGGAACTGTGCGCCGACCGATGCGTACATTTCGGACGTGGACTTCATCACCTGGGTGATGCCGAGCATCGCGCTGACGTTCTCCGCAACACCAGTCGGGCGGAACATGGCGGCAGTTCGGCTGATGCCGTTGATGCCAGATGCCATGAGCTCCACGTTACCGGATCGAATAGCATCCGTTGCGGTCTTGAGGTCAGTGCGATAGTCATCCAGCGTGGACTTCAACTGCTTCAACGAGGCAGCGCCCGACTGGAGATCCTTGAGTGCCTTCTCCGGGTTCTGGAGATAGGTGCCCATGTTGGACGTGAAGTTGGTCAGGCTCGGCAGGGTGAGCTTCGCGTTGTTCAGCACGTTCTCGGCCTTGGCCCGCACTGCGTTCAACTGACCTTCGATGCCGCCGACGATACCCATGATGCCCTTCGCGCGGCCGATGGTGTTCGCCGCAACGGTGGCACTCGGATCGACCAGCGTGTCGGGAATCGACGACTCCCGGGCGGATGTGGGTTCGGAGGACTTCAACTCTGCTGCTCCCTTCTCGGTGATGGACATACGCACCAGTTCGATGCGCTCGCCGTAATGCTGGCCACCGACAACGATGATGGTCTTGGCTACGACGATGTAGATATCGGAGTTACGGACAGGACGGGCCGGATCGGCATTCGCCTGCTTATACAGCACCGGATCGAACAGCTGGACTTCGGTCGGCTCCGAGATAAGGATCGACACGCGCTCACTGAACAGTGCCAGCTGACGCTTGTTCTGATACTCGGCCCGGTAATACTTGTCGTGGACATTGCCGCAGTCGATGGGACCGTAGCTGATCTTCGCCCTGCCGACAGTCTGTGCCACCTGATCGTTGATGGCCAGATACGGTGCGCTCGTCTTGACGTCCACTTTGTCTTCGACTTGCGTGACACCACTCGGACCGTCCACGATCTGGGTAGAGCCGTAGTTCGCCATCGAGTTCATCAGGCCAGCATCGGAGCGTTCCTTCGACTGGTCAACACGGTACACCTGCTTGCTGCTGTCGGGATCACCCTCGCCGATGTTGTGCAGGAAGACGTACTTGATTTCTTCCATGGGCGTCGCAACCACGTCCAGCAGGTTGCGGAACTTGAGGACACCCAGCGAGGTCAGGGCCGCGTACATGGCACTGAACTCGTCAACGTAAGCGTAGGGCGCCACGTTCTGCTGCACGAACGCACCGCGGTTCTTCGACACGGACAGCCACACCTGATTGTCCACGGTGCCACGTCCGTTGAAGTCCTCGGGGCCGTCGTAATCGAGCTTGCACTTCTCGGCCAGCTGCTTCAACACCGCCGAGGATGTTCCCTCGTAGGAATCGCGCGCAGATTCCGTGGTGTACTTCGGAGCATCGTAGATGCCCAGCACCTGCAGACGGGGGCCGGCTTGACCCGCCATCTGCATGACCGAGAACAGTCGGTACTGGCGGGTGATCGTTTTCAGATCGTTCGGCGTTTTGCCAACGGTGATCAGGATCTCATTACCGTCCGTGAGACAGAGTTCCTTGGTCAACGTCTGGCTGTTGTCGTTCAGGATCATCATCAGGCTGGGCGCTGTGCAAGCCGTGCCCTCCAGCAGAGCCAGAGAGCTAACCAAGTTGGCGCCGTCCAATGGCTTGCCGTCGATCTTGATTTCGATGTAGATGCGACCTTCAATGTTAATCATGGCGCTGCCTTAGATGGAGATTACTCGCTGCACGCGAGAGTTGCTGACCGCGTTCTCCGTGATCACTGCCGCGATGGAGGTCAGGCTCGGGATCTTGAGCTTGGTGCCCTCAACAATGTCCCGATACGACGCGATGCCGTTGTAGCCCATGATGATCCACCAGAGCTTCTCCTTGCCGTACTTGCGCTTGGCAATGAGGTCAGGTGCACCACGTTCGTCCTGCGATACCTCGTGGTTCGTGTAGGACGTGATCTGCAACAGCTTCGGCAACACTCGGTCCTTGAGTGCGTCGATACCGTGTTCGTCGGCGACCGTGGAGAAGAAGCGGTCGAACTTGTCGTCTAGCTGCTCGGCCATGATTGCCCCGCGTAAAAGATTTTCTCAAGGTCTTCACCGGTAATGCAACCGTTGTAGGTCATGAAGCCCAGGTTGATCGTCATAGCGATCGGGATGCCGTTCTCGTCCAGCAGGGTGACCACATCGGTACCCACGCTGGTGATGACGACACTCTCGAAGTACAGGTAGCTGCCGATGTACACCGCAATGCGACGGCCTTCGGTGGCACCGTTCGGCTGGTTGTTGATGAGGCGTGGACCCGGCGCTTTCAGCACTTCGCCTTCGGACGTGGGAGCAGCCAGCTTCAACAGAGCAAGCTGGCGTTCCTTCACTTCCCGCTCCGTGTTCTCGTTGGCGTAGAACACCAGGTCGAGGTTCATCTGGAGCGGAGAGGTCGATTCCCACACATGCACATGCTGCGACTTGGTCTTGTTACCGATACCAGCCGCACCGAGTGCCGCATCAACGAACTGGCCGCTGCCGGCAACCAAGCCGTCGGCAGCGCCACCAGCAGACGCCTGAGCAAAGGGCTGGCCCCACTGCGAACTCAGTTCCATGTGGAAGCGTTCGGGCAGATGCGCACGGATCGGGAAAATCTTCCGTGCACTACTGCCTGTCGGCTTGATTAGTGCTTCATCACCGAACACTTCCAGCAGCACGTCGTAGTGCTGACTGGTTGCGGGCACCGAGTAGCCGTTATCGGGCCGGACTGCCGAGCCGATGTTGGCCAAAATGTCAGATGCGTTGGCCATCTATCAAACCCTTCCGATCAAAGTAGGCACCATCGAGAGGTGCGGGAAGAACACAGGAATGTCGTTCAGGTCGATGCCGCCGGAGCGACGTGCAGCGTGTGCAACCGCAGGCTGAGCAGCGTTGGCGCCACCAGCAGCATTCGCAGGCGGAGTCGTGGAGTCAGCAACGATAGCAACCGGCTTGGCCTCAAGAGGAGCGTTCGCTGCAACCTTCTGCACCGGGTTCGGCACGGATGCCGTAGCAGTGCTTGCAGACGGAGACGAAGCGTTTGCCGTCTGGGTAGGCGACATGGTTGCAGTCGTGGTGCTGGGCTTGGTAGCAGTCGTGTCCACCGATGCAGTAACGCCATCGAACGCTCCGGACTTCGGAGGAGTGGTAGTAGCGACTTCTGCCTTGCCCTTCTCCGCGAGTGAGGCGTCAGCAACCGTACCGGCCTTGCCCTTGTCAGCGGCAGCAACAGCCAGCAGGTCCTTGCGCTCGTTCTCGATCCGTCGAGCCACACCAGCACGCATCTTCTCGGAAGAGGACTTGAAGCGGGTGTTGACGGTAGCAGCCTTGTAGTCCTGCACGGCGTTGACGATTTCCTCGTCGGTCATCTTGTTGGCGTCCTTGCCCTTGAGCGCCTCGGTAATCACGCTGGTACCACCGCCGTACTGCACGCTGGTGGACATGATCGCTTCCTGCACCGCACGGCCACGCTTGTTCACGTCAAGACCGGTGTCCTTGCCGACCTTCGATGCGAGCTTGTTGTAGTGCGTGTCCACGATGTAGTCGTGCTGGGCCTTCTCCATGCCCGCGCCATCGCTCTCCACGATTTGCTTGTAGCGAGCGTTGAACTCGGGACTGCCGGGCTTGAGGCCCGCGAACTGCGCACCGTACTTCTGACCTTCCTTCGATGCGAGGAACTTGGCCATCGAGCCGTTGTTGGTAGCCAGCTGGTGCTTGCCGTACGACACGCCGCCGTGGTCACCCTTACCGGACGATACGGTTGCAACACCGCGACCGCCAGATTCGTACTTGGCTGCGATGAAGCCCAGAGCGCCGCTGACACTCGCAGGAAGGGCGGACGCAACAGCACCAGCTGCTGCACGACCACCGCCAACGATTGCCTTACCGACTGAACCCGAGTTCTCCAGAGCAGTGACTGCCTTGCCGCCGTAGTTCATGATGCCGCCGACGATTGCCTTGGCCGGAGCCAGTGCTGCGTCGGTAGCCTTGGAGAAGACGTTCTTGGCGCCTTCCCACAAGTTGGAGCCGAACTCCATCAAGGTTCCGCCGAGGTTACCCACGACGTTCTTGAATCCATCGAATGCCTTGTTGACGCTCGGCAGGATGTTGTTCTTCCAGTCGCTCTTGAGGGCCTCGCGGGCATCCTCACTGAACGGGCTCATGAACAGAGACATACCGCGACCGATGTGGTCACCGATGCCAGACTTCTCGACAGCGCCACTGATCGAAGAACCGATCTTGTCAACGATGGCTTCACCGCCGAAGTAGCCGAGCGCACCGCCGCCGATACCACCGACAGCACCACCGATTGCAGTACCGACGCCGGGGAAGATCAGGGTACCGAGTGCAGCACCTGCCTGTGCGCCGGCAGAGCCAAGTGCGAGCGCACCTGCCGTACCACCTGCGACGTTCGCAACTGCCTGGGCCTTCTCACCACCAGTCTTGGTGTCATCGTTGAGTGCCTGATAGGCAGTCAGACCGCCGGCAGCGATAGCACCAGCAGCACCTGCCTTACGCAGCACACTGGTACCTACAGCGCGCGCTGCACCGGCCTCAACTGCGCCAGCTGCTGCACCGCCGCCACGAAGGCCGACAGCACCAAGAGCGCGACTGCCCAGTCCCTTTGCAGACTGGAGGGCACTGCCCGCCATCTGGCCACCGCGAGACAGCAGGCTTCCGCCAGTCTGGGTAGCACGTTGCAGAATGCCGCCACCGACGTTACGCACAGCACCGAGGGCACCAGCGCGGGGAATCGGTGGCGGACGGGCACCCCTCGGGATCGGAGGTGGGCGAGCTCCAGTACGAGCAGCGCCGACACCACGTGCGGCCTTGATGGAGCGAGCGCGTGCACGGGCACCAGGACGACGCGGACCACGGCGACCTCTACGACCGCGACGGCCTTCACCGAGCAGGTCGAATGCAGAGTCGAGCAGGCCCGGGCCTTGACCCTGACGTTCGATCTTCTTCAACGTGACCAGCATTTCCTTCATCAGTCCGCCGAGGTTCCCCTCCATCGAACGAATGTCGTTGCCGAGCGTGTAGCTCACGTTCTTCATGGACGAGATTTGACGCTCGCCCATGGTGCGATTCGCTTGCTGGTGCTTGTTCGCCTGCGCCTGTTGGTTTCGGCTACGCTCACCAGCCCACTTGTCCTGAATACCGAGGGCGCGCATCATTCGTTCGGAAGCGGAGTGTTGCCCCGCACCTACCTGACGCGCCAGCCGTTCGGTACCGGACTTCATCGCCTTGACATACTTCTCGCCGTCGTTTCCACGAAGCGACTGGAAGTATTGCCGGCGATCATTGATTGTCTCCAGAATACCGGCCATTGGAATCTCCCGTAGGGACTAGTTGCCTAGTCCCAGTACAAAGCATCGGACTACTTGGGTTTCTTACCGACATTCTCTTCCCGTTCCTTCCGATACCGGCTGTAGTTATACAGCAAGGTCTTTATGGGCATGTCGTCGTCGGGCTGCATACCTCGGTGGGTAAGCAACTCATACTGCATGTCCAGAAGGTCCTGCTCCGGGATCAGGGGAAAAAAGTGGTAGGCGTGAGGTTGACGTGATACGGCTCGGCCTTCATGCAGCGGCGGCACTTGATCTGCACCACCTCTTTCAGGCCATGCTGCATCAGTTCGTTGAGCGCCGTGCCGGTGTCGAGCATTTCCATTCCGGTTTCGTCGTCAGCGTCTTCCATGCGCTTGAACTTGTCCACTACCGTCTCACCTGCAACCCACTGGGCAGCTGCGGTCAGCATCACACGTTCCGGATCGGCCAGTGCCTTGCCCAGACCTTCGATATGCTTGGCGCGCGGGAAGTCGAAACCTGCCGGCAGCACCTGCTTAGCGAACTTCTCCTCACCTTCTTCATCGAGGCTGAGGATCTCAATGTCGGACTTGTACACGGCTTCGGTGTTGTGCGTGCCGCAGTCTTCCTCGCGGTACAACGACAGGTCGTCGGGCATCGGGTAGGGATCCTCGTTGGGGACGACCATGTTGGTCTCCTTGTGAACGAGGACGCGCTCGCCGCATTCCCAGCTCACCACGACGGGCGTCTTCGGGATCGAGTGGATCCGGAGCCACATCATGACGTAGTAGAAGTCGCCGATGGTCAGCTCCTTCGCGTCCTGGGTAATGACCAGGTCGATGGCTCGGATCATGTGGGTCATGTCCTTGAGCGCAGCGGCCTTCGATACGAGCTTGAACTCCTTGATGCCGAACGGACGGATAAACATCGTGTTCCAGTCGTAGCCCTTGAACTGGCTCGGCAGCGCACCGATATCCTGGTAGCGCGAGTCAGCGAGGAGCAACTGGAGCTGGTTGTCGTTGTACTTCATGGTTGTAGGATCCCTGACAGGTTGGGTTAACGCGGAGACTTATGGAACGTGTACTTCACGTCATCTACGCTGAAAGTCTGCTGATTGGTGATGCGTGCAGAGCCGTCAGAGTAGTTGAGGGAAAACGGGTTGGTGTCTGCCGGCCAGCAGCCGATAAGTTTGGCCGTGATCACCGCATCGTTCTTCTGATCCAGCAAGGTGACGATGATGTTGCGCTTGTACTGGGACGGAAGGCCATAGGCACCCGTCTCGAAGTTCTTGACTCTGGACTTCCAGTAGTTGAGCCACGAGGTGGATCGACCACTGCGGTCTTCGTAAAACGTTGCCGAGAACGAACTAACAGTGTGCGTGCCCGGATGGTAGATGAAGCGGGAACCCACGTACTGACCTTCGCTGACGCTGATATTGTTGAAGGGCAGGTCAATGGCTTCCATGAACTCCGGCGCCAAGTCGAACGGCAGGTACTTTGCCACCCACTTGAATGCCAGCAAGGGGTCCTCAAGGTTGAGGATCTTCTGAATATCGGTGAGAGTCTTATCTCCCATGACTACACCTCAACGGGCGCGATGAAACACGAAAGCCTCCGCGCCGGCGACGCGGACACGGAGGCTGGGATCGCGTAGGACGTTTTACAGTTCGCCTACGACCGGTCGAGACTTAGCGGGCCTCGTACCAATCGTATTTGAAACTGACGCTCAGGGTGATCGCGGTCGAGTTGGAACCATCGAACTGGACTTCCGGCACCTGCGACGGCCACATGTTGACGATCCGGTACTCCTTGACCTTGGTGCCCTTCTGATCGAAGATCGTCAGGTAACCGTCGCGAGCGTACTCGGACTTGTATGCGCCGTGCTGGGTGTCGTGCGCACGGCAGAACTCGGCCCAGTTCTCGAGGATCGTCTGGATCTGCGCCATTCGATTCTCGAGGTACTGCACGGTCATATCGTGGGAGTACGTCAGGTTACCGACGTGTTCCAGCGTATGGCCGAACAGCTGCACTTCGACCGCGTTGATGGTCATGCCCGGCTTGGAAGCCTGCTGGCAGAGCATACGCAGCGGGATGGTGTTGTCGCCCGTCGGCACGTTGGGAATGTCGAGGACGAAGTTGTCGGACAGCATCGGATCGGGGATCGCAGCTGCCACGTCGCCAATGTTCGGCTTTGCCATGGTACTAACTCCTGGGTGAAATGAATGACGCGTGGTTACTGCGCGGGCCGGGACTTCGACTTCTTGAGCTTCTTCCGGTTGGGATAGCCCGGGCCCGATGCGAAGCCCTTGCCGAACTGCTTGGTCTTCTTGGCTGCATCACTCGCCAGACGGCCGACGAACTCCTTGGCCTTCGCACTGAGCGCGCTCTTGCCGGCCTCTTGCTGATAGGCCTCATCGGCAGCAGCAACCTTCACTGCGAGCGGATTCAGGGCCTTCTTGCGCTTGGCCTTCGCCTTTTCGTATGCCTCGCTAGCCTTGTTCTCGAGGGCTTCCAGCGAGCGACGCTCCTTGCGGACATGCTCGTCGTAGTCGGCCAGAGCCTGCGAAGCATGATCCATGGAGTCCTGTGCGGTCTTCACTTCGGCGTCGAGTTCGGCGCGCTTCTTCTGGAAGGCGTCGAACTTTACCTTGACCGCGGCACGCTTGCCGGCACGCGCGCTGTTCTTGGCCGAGGTCAGCACCTTCTTGGCCTTGGCCAGCTGGGCTTTCGTCGGTGCCTTGGCGCTCTCGGACACGAAGTCGTGCAGCACGGGTGCGCTGCTGGAGTGCGAGCTCCATTCGATCTTTTCGGTGCCGTACAGCATGATGATCCACGAGCCATCCTCGAACGTCTCGGCGGTCTCGGAAATGACGATGTGGTTCTTGTCGCCCTTCGCGTTGATCGCGTAGATTTCGTTGGTGAACTCGTCGAAGCCGTGCTTCACCTCGAAGCCGGCGGAGCGCAGGGCGTTGGCGATCTTGACAGCGAGGTTCTTGCCGTCGTCTTCACCAGGACCGACCAGTTCGGCGCCATCGCCGTCATACAGGTCGTCGAGCTTGACCTTCGGCACGGTCTTCTTGATGACTGCGACCATGCCATCTGCCCACGGGTAATCGGCAGCAGTGCGGGTTTTCGACTCGCTGGTCTGCACACCCGTGGTGTCGACCAGATTGATCTTTCGGCTCATGACTGTTGTTCTCGGTTGTGGAGCGGCATCACACTGAGGTCAATGTGAGGGCCGCCGCCAAATGAAATGATGTAGGCTCTTCGCCCGTGAGGCTTGTCGCTGCCTTGGTCTGCACATGAGCCACCTATGAAGTCGCAGATCGCTTGGATCAACTCTTCATCGCTAACCGCGTCCTCGACCCAGGGTATCGCCACTAGATCGAGGTCGTAGCTAAGAGAGCCGTGCACGGCAACACAGTAGCCCAGTTTTCGGCAGAGCTCCTGTATGCCCTGCAGACGCCACATGTAGAACATGTTGGCGCCTTTGATAGGCTCCCTGTTTGCCATCAGCGTTCGCGGCGTTCGTTGGACACGAGGCGCAGGCCGATCAGGGACCGTGGCAGGATGAACTGCGCGGTGCGCGGCGAGGACGATTCCGGATCGAGGTAACGATTGACCTGTTCCTCCTGCGACTCCAGCAGTTCGGAGTCGGTCTCGTCGGTGAAGTCCTCGATCTCGGAGGCGATCTTGATACCGCGTTCCTTGATGGCGTTCTGCTTCTTGTCGAAGTCAGTGAACAGCTTGGTGACGGCCTTACGGAAGCTGGACTCATGGTCCACGCGTTCCTTTTCGACCTTGTCCAATGCCTCGAACATGGTCTTGAACTTCTTGGTCTCGTCTTCGGTCAGCGTGGAAGCGGTGACGGCGAAGTCATGAAGTTGGATTTTCATTGCGATGTTCCTGGGTTCTATGTTCGTAAGTGTCTCGGTGATGTGCAACCACCGAGACGCGTCTGGACTTGAATCAGTGCGACACGGTGACGTTCATCACCTTGCCAACCTTGGCCTGCTTGGATTCGACCAGCTTCTTGTGGGCAGGTGCAAAGCCGGCGCGGATGAAGTGCATCACCGCGGACTTGCCGAGCTGGTTGACGAACTTCAAGCCGTACTTCTTGTCCTTCGGATCGGCCTGCACCGTGAAGTCCTGGTTGTACGACTTGCTGGCGTAGCGGTAGATCGGATCACCGCCGTTCTTGTCCACACTCACCAAGGTGTACGGGATCTTGGTGATGATCGACGCGCGGCCGGAAGGCTTGGAGTCAGCACCCGGCTTCAACAAGCGCGGCACGCTCGGGTCGGTCTTGACCATGCCGAGGCCGGTCGTTTCCATCTGCAACGTCTTGAGGTGACGATCGGCCATCTTGCGGTCGAAGGTCAGCGCGAAGTTGCGAGCCAGCCACTTCTGCATCAGGGGCTGGTCGGCCAGGGCCGGGCTCGGATCCTTGACGTACACAGCGCGAGGATCTGCGGGGTTGCGTGCGAAGCTGATCTGGAAATCACCGTTGGCATACGTGTACCACTCGGTCATCATCTTCTCGCCGCCGCGGACAGCAACGTTGCGATCCGGAACGGGCTTGCCGACCAGCTTGAGAACTACGTCGGCACGCCCCGGAACGTAGAACTTGTCCTTGGTCAGGGTGATGCCGCCACCGTCGTTTTCCTCGTCATAGCGGAAGCGGGCTTCGTAGCCGTACTTGCCACCCTTGGCATACGCACCGAGAACGGCACGCATGACTTCCGGAGTGAACACCTTCGGCTTGTCATTCTTGACGATCTGGTAGACGTTCGGCTTCACCGGATTCTGGACAGCACGGAACCCGTACACGTCATGACCGACCCAGAACGAGACCAGCGTGGATGCACGCAGCTTGCCACCGACTTCAACAACGACGGAGACAGCACCAGCGACGTAAGCCGTGTTGGCGAACTCCTCGATCTCCTTCTCCAGGTCGGTCTTGAAGTTCGGGTCGTCCTGGACGCTATCGACCCAGTTCTCCTGGTCCTCTTCGTTCGACTGCGAAACGAAGTCGCGCAGATCAATCTTGCTGGATACTCGGGAAGAGGCCAGTGCGGTGGCTTCGGTAACCTGCCGCACGTTGGTCATGGGGAACGGCGACTTGCCGATCGGGACGATGGAGTACTGACTGCCGCTCGGATGACGGGTGACCGCAACGCGGTTGGGACCACCCACTTCCTGAACAGTCCACGCCTTGATTCCGTTGGCGTCCAGGCCGGTCTTCACCAGGAAGCCATCCTCCACGAAGGAATCCATCAGCAGCTTGATGCGACGATAGCGCTCGGACTCGTTGGGCACAGTCAGTTCCAGATCGGCCTTGCCGGTCAGGAAGCGAGTGAGCTTGAGTCGCGGGAAGTGTTCCTTGATGCAGTCTTCCAGGTCCTTGACCCAGCGAGCGTTCGATTCGGAAATCATGTTCATGCAACTGTCCTTACTCGGTAGCGCTGGCGGTGAAGCGCGCGCCAGTCTTGTTGATGGTGGCCTGCAGCAGGATACGCTTCGCCGGCAGGACCGGGTCGACGTACACGTCCAGGATCAGGTCACCGTTCGCGGTGATCTCCGGCGGGTTGTTGCTTTCGTCGCAGGTGACACCGTAACGATGCACACCACGGCCGTTCTTGACGTTCTCGAGGAAGCGTTCGCAGATTTCGACCAGCTTGCCGCGCAGGATTTCGTCGTTGGGGTTGAACACCGAATACAGCGAGGTGTCCGACAGCGACGTTTCGAGGTACAGCATCAGGCGGCGCACGTTGACGTTCGACAGTGCGGAGCGCATGGTCTGCAACGTATCGGCACCCCAGATGGCGATACCCACGCCTTCGAGGACGCGGATCGGGTTGATCTGCGATTCGACAAGCGCATCGCGGTCGCCCTGGTTGTACGTCTCACGCACACCGCGCACACGCAGGTTGCCGCGCACCAGACCGGCGGGAGCGAACCACGTGGCAGCTTCACGATCCGTACGTGCGTAGGCCGCAGCGACGTAGCCACTCGGCGGTACGTACAGCAGTCGGCTGGCGTAGTTATCGGCAACCAGCAGGTCGCAGCAGTACAGCGCCGAGTAGGAACTGTTGAGCGCGAGGCTACCACGACGCCAGTTGATCGCATCCTGCACACGCTGCTCGCCAGACGGAACGTCCAGGATCGCCATGCAGTCCATGCGGTCGGCACAGATTTCATCCATGCGCTGCTGGATCGCGGGGTTGACCAAGCCGGCGTTGATCAGGATGTTGACCGAGATTTCTTCCGGGTTGCGGTAGAGATCCCACGCCTGCATCAGCTGGCCGGTGGTTGCGCGAGTGCCGTTGGTGCCGCCGCCCAGCTGGGTCTGGATCACCGACAGGATGAACTTGCGCTTCGGGTTCTGCATGTACTGCGGATGCGTCTCGTTCTGGACGATGCGGATCAGGGCAGAGCGGCGGTTGATGTGTTCCTGGATGTTCTGCTGCACACCGAAGCCATCGACCTGGTGATTGAGGACAACCAGGAACGACTCGCTCGCAACACCACTGCCGTTCTCGAACACGTCCACGTAGAACGAATTGTCGTTGACCTTGGTGTTCGGGTAGACGCGGACAACCAGCTGCTGGTTCCACTCGCCAGGATCGACGGCATGGACCACGAACAGCTCATCCGGCCCGAAGTCGTACTCGTCGGGATACTCGGTGCCCGTCTCCCACTTGTAGAAGGAGTTGAGCGAGTTCTCGTTGATGAACACCGTCGCACCGCCGTACTGCGCACCGGGCGCAACACGGGTAACGTACAGGCGGTTGCCTTCGTTCAGGAACGCGAGCGCCGAGTAGTGCAGGTAACCCAGCGAAGCGTCGGGCGTGCCGAACTGGCGGATGAAGCTCTGGATGCTGGTGATAAGCGTGCGCTTGTTCACCGGGCCGCGATTCGACTCGCCAACGATGGCGGCAACCGAAGTGCTGACCTGGGACGCCTCTTGGGAGTTGTCAATCTCCTTGACGTAAACGCCCGCGGAGGAATTGTTAGCCATTGGAATCTCCTGTGCGGATGATGCTAAGTGCGATAACCCTTAGACAGTTGAAATTACGAAGTGGTACGGAACGGCCTACTCTTTAGGTGCCGGTTTTCAAGCCCGCAGACGCATATACAAGCTGCCTGCGGTACTCGACGTGATCGGCAAGGAGAAGTTCCAGGCTGGATGCACAACAGGCGGCCTTCAACGTCTGGACCGCCTGCTCGGACAGCGCGCGCATCTTGTAAGCAAGGCTTGCAGCAAGCTCATGGTTGTTGGCCAGTACCGCAGTGCGATACTTCCGAGCGTGCTTCATGTAGCGCGCGTGCGCCATCGAGGTCAAACCCTCTTGTGCGTTCGCCGACCGGATCATTCGCGTGAGCATGGCAATCGCATCGTCCGATGAGGCAATCGCCGTTTGAATCTGGGACTCACTGAGGCTCGATACGTCCCTGCGATCCACGCGGAGAGTGTCGAACAGTTGGCTGTGCACAGGCATGACGCGCACTCCGATCAGCTGTAGGTAAAGCTCAGGCGCACCATCTCGGGGGCCGAGATTTCGATGCGCTCCAGCTCGCCGTAGAAGATGAAGACGCCGTGGCATGGCACGTTGGCGAGTTCACCAGACTTGTACTTGATGCGCAGGCGGATCGGCTGGTACGAGTTGATGATGACTGCGGTTTCAATGCCGTCGATCACGAACTGCTGACCCTCACCAGGACCGACTACCACGTCACCGCTGGATGCCGCACGGCCCTGTACCACTCGCTTGGCAATCGAACCCTGCTGGGCGCGCTTGCGAAGTTGCAGGTCGGCAATGGTCGTCACGAACTGCGTAACGATGGTGCGCTCCAGTCCCTGACGCTTAGAACGAAGGTTGCTCATTGGTGGAATACTCCTCAGGGATAACGGGCTCGTACTCGCCGAAGAGGTCGTCTGCGTCGAGCATACGCGGATCCGAAACGTTCTCGCGCGAACCGTACACACCCTTGGATGCAACGCCAATCTGAGGATCAGCGGCATACACGGATGCAACGTCGCGGAAGAAGCCAGCCCACGTGTGGAAGATGAACTGGATGCTGACTTCGCCACCGCCGGGCTTGGTGGTGTCACCAGTGTCGGCAATGGGGATCGTCAGATTGTCCGGGATTTCGATACGGTTGTTCAGCACCAGCTGGTTGGCGAACTTGACGTCGAAGTTCAAGTTGGTCATCGCAGACAGGATGAGGAAGGTTTCGATCATCCCATACAGGCGCTTTGCATCCGAGTCGGTGTACTTCAACTCAAAGCCGAGCTTCACCGGGAACAGGAAACCCACAGAGGCGGTGTTTCGTGTTGCGCCGACTGTACCCATACGCATACCCACGCGGGCAGTGTTGCGGTTGTTTACGAGGTCACGGGTTGCCTGTGCGTCACTGGGCACTAGCCATGCGTATGGATACGTGTCGTCCTTCGTATTCTCCATCTGCGCCTTGATCTTGTCATCGGTGCTGATGCGAATACGCTTGACGCCGGTCTCACGCTGGAACACGGCACGCATGCCATGCAGGCCAGTCAACAGCAGACTGCTCTTGGCAATCTCCGCAGGAATGTGGATGCGAGCCATGTTGACTCCTTTGTGGAGTGGAAAAAATGAAGCCCCGAAAGGAACGAAAGTCCTCCGGGGCTCCAGTCACGCTGTCGTCGCTATTGCTTGATCCGGACGGGACTCTCGGAGCCCATCACAAGACGCATCGGATGGGGACCACCACCATGGTTCCCACTACTCAGCGAGCTTGGTACGATCTTCTGGCCGGGCACGCCCGGGTTCCAATCGTCGGAAGGTGCGTCGTCGCCATCTTCTTCGTCCTCAGCCAGGAGTTCGGAGGGTTCAACCTCTTCATCCGCAGAGAGCGAGGGGATAAGCGACATGGCGTCAGCCAGGCTCTTGGAGATTGATTCCAGACCAGCGCGTGGTGCGTCACTGGATTCAGATTCCCAATCTCCGGACGACGGCCGCAGGTCTTCGGCGTCGAGGTCACCCTCAACATCCAGTTCCTGCAACAGTTCGTCCGCATCCGAAGAACTCAGGGACGTTGCGAACAACGAACCTGCTTCCTCGTAGCGACCATTGCGATACGCCACAGCGGCAAGCAACAGAAGATCACGAGCAATGTTCTGTTTCATGCCTAGGACCTCATGTTGTTGAGTCAGCGGAGTGGGCGGATTTGCCTACCCACTCCGCTTCATCAGGTCCTGGATCAGACGCGCTGGCCCTTGGCGATGGACTTGGCGTTGGCCAGGGTGAACGAGAACAGTTCGTTCAGCATCCAGCCCTTGGTGGTGTTGCCGTGGTCGGCGCCCGAGGTCGGGGTCGAGCGCACGCCGCCGCGATCGGTGTAGACCGCGTGGTGCTCCGGCGAGGAGACCACGTAGATTTCACCGCGGTTCAGGACCTTCTGGTTCGGCTGACGGAAGGCATCGGTCAGCAGGTTCAGGCCGACCAGGGTACCCAGCTGGCCGTGCAGCGCCAGATCGTACTTGGTCACCGGATCCAGGAACTCGTGGAAGTCCGGGTTGGCGATGATATCGGCCCAGAAGTCGTTGGCGATGATCGCGGTGGCGGCCGGCAGGTTCCAGTCGGTGACGGACTGGCGGATGCGAGCCAGGTGGCCCGGGCCCAGCTGACCGACGATGTACTCCAGCGGGTTGATCAGGCCGACGGCCTTGTCCGCAGCCTTCTTCCACAGACGGTCTTCGGCGACCATCACGGAGTCCAGGCCCTGGTTGTACAGTTCGTCCAGCAGATCGCCGGACACCTGCTCCAGTTCCAGCTGCTCGCAGCGCAGGTTCGCGATGATCTCGAACTCGGCGGCCTCGAACATCTTGTTGCGGATCAGCTGGTAGCCGACCGAGGCAGCGCTGGTCGCGGTGACGGCCACGGCGTCGTACGACGGCATGGCGACACGGGCGACTTCACCCGAACGCAGGGTCTGGCCCAGGGCCACGTTGCGCAGGAAGCCCTGGCGAGCGCGGACTTCTTCGATCTTGGTCGCGATGGACGAGCCGAGGGCTGCCCACTGTGCCGGATCGTGGTAGGCCGCGGTCAGAACTTCACGACGGTCGCGGATCAGGTTGGCGTGTTCCTGCGAGGAAGCCAGCGCCGAGTTCTCGACGGTGGTCACCTGGCCGCTGGACACGGCCTGCATCAGACCGCTGATGGCGCGGACCAGTTCCTTCTTGTCGTGCGCGTTGAACTCGCCGGTGGCGCTCGACAGGGACAGCAGGTTGCTGTTGCCCAACTTCAGTTGGTCGATGCTGTCGCCGTTGCGCAGCACCATCTGGGCGCCGGAAAACATGTTGTTGCCGTTCATCTGGTGTCTCTCCAGTAATAGGGTGTAGATGATATGTGTCTGACCGTAGCGGCAGACTGGGGCCCGCGTTGTGCAGGCCCCAGAACTGGCTTACGGGGTCTTGATGTGCAGAACCAGGGTCGCGTTCGCGGCGTTCGGCGAATTCGCCACGACCACGTTCGGCAGGGTGTTGGCGCCGGCAGCCGGCACGAACAGGCCGTTGGCACCCAGGCCGACCTTGATGACGTCGGTCCAGTCCTTGGTGGTGTCGAAGCAGGTGGTGCCGACGGTCGCGTCGTTCAGGCGGCCGATCGAGTCGACCAGCAGCGAGGCGTGACCACCGAACGGACGATCACCCTGGAAAGCGCGGGCTTCTTCGACGTCCGGCACGTACATCATCTGCACGGTGATGGTCTTGCCTTCGGCGGCTTCGGCCAGCAGCAGCTGGTCACCGTTCAGGGCGATCGAGGTTTCGTCCGTCGGACGCTCGTCACCCGCGGTCGGCGCGATGGTGGTCGAACCGCTGACCACTGCAATCGAACCGGCAGCCGGCACGCGCGGCAGCTGGACCACGCCACCGACCGGCACCGAGTACTGGCGGATGAACGGGATGCGGCCGCCCGGAGCGAAACGCTCGTAGGACACGCCGGCGAACACTTCGCCAGCAGCACCGGTCGACGGCTGCACGCAGGTTTCACCGTTGACCTTCTTGAACACCAGGGCCAGGCCCTCTTCTTCGATACGGACGCCCGGAACGATCGGGGACTGGGCGGCGTAGGTGATGCGAGTATCGCGCAGTTGCAACATGACTGCTTTCTCCAGATGGGGATTGGTGTGAAACGAGAGAGTGTCCTTTACCCTTGCGGGCTTGGACTACTGGGATCGCTTAGCGCCGGCCGAGCAGACTGACCGTGTCGTTGATGCGCTTGAGCGGATCCGAACCAGCAGCAGCAACTGCGGTTTCGGTCTTGGCCGGAGCGGACTGCGAAGTCTGCACGGCCGAGGAGGCGGTGGCAACGGTACCGACCGAGCCCAGACGGGTCTCGAAGCCGGACTGCGAACTGGCGGTTGCCACCTGGGGCTGGTACGACATGCCCATGATGGTCTTGGCCAGGGATTCCTGCACTTCGGCCGGCTTGGACAGGTTGTCCTTCGCGATGGCGAACATCGAGCGGAGCAGCGGCTCGAAGCTGGAGCGCAGCGCGTTGTCGACCACGACTTCCGGATTGCGCATGCCCGTCGAGGCCAGAGCCTGCAACAGGGTTTCACGCAGCGGATTGCTCTTGCCCTCGAAGAAGCCACGGTTCAGGCCGATGGCGGCCGTTGCCAGTGCTGCTTCCAGTGCTTCTTCGTGCTGTGCGTTGGCCTGGTCCAGCTGCGCCTTCTGGTCACTGGCCAGAGCGGCGATGCGGGTATCGACGTGCTTGCTGACACGCAGACTGGCCTTGACGCCCTTGAAGCCCAGCTGGCTCAGCATGGCCGCGCCGCCCTGCTTGACAGCAGCAACGGTGGCGGCGCCGAAGCGCGGGGTGCCGAAGAACGGCTTGTGGTCCGGGTTGATGCTCGACGCGGTGGCGACGGCGATCGGGGAGCCCTTGTGGAAGGCGGTCCAGACCGGCTGGCCAGCAACGGCGGCGCTGAACGAAACGTCCAGGTCGTCGGCCGAAGCGTCGTCGGGCAGTTCTTCCAGCGCATCGACTTCGATCAGTTCACCGTCTTCGTCGTCGGACTCTTCGTCATCGCTCGACTCGGAGGTGTTGTCGGCGGCCGGTGCCGGGTTGTCACCCTGGCCTTCGGTCGGCGCTGCGTTGTCGTCAGCCGGCTTGGTCTCGTCACCGGTCTGAGCGGTGTCGTCCTGGCCTTCGGTCGAAGCGTCGTCGGCCGGCGGCGTGGTGCCGTCGCTCGATTCGCTGGTGTCGTCATCGAGCAGGTTCATGCTCACGTCGTCACCCTCTTCTTCCTCGTCCGACTCTTCGTCGTCGCTGTCGTCTTCGGAATCATCTTCCTCGTCGTCCAGGTCCAGATCGGAGTCATCTTCCGGCAGGTCGAGTTCTTCCTCGTCCTCGATCTCCTCGTCATCCGAGGCTTCGACCGGCTCCATCAGCTGCGCGCCGCAACCGTTGCGCGGGCACTCGTCCTGCGGGATCTCCGACACGATGTGGGCACCGCAACCTTCGGCGCTGGCGCAGACCTTGTACTCGACGCTGACCACCGAGCTGGCGGTCGCGGTCATGTTCTGGCCACGGATCTTGGAGTACTGCGCGATGGCTTCATCGCGGCTGCTGGCAGCAACTACCAGCGGTTCGTCGGCGGTGTTCACGTCGTCGTCACCTTCGTCGTCAGCGTCATCGGCGTCGGTGTCCTCGTCGGACTCCTCGTCGTCGATTTCGGCATCGTCTTCTTCATCGAGGGCCTCGTCATCCGCGGCTTCCTCGTCGGCTTCGGCGTCGTCCGAATCATCGCTGTCGTCTTCGTCGGTGTCCTCATCGGACTCGTCGTCGGCGCTCAGGGATTCGTCGTCTTCCGAATCATCTTCCGACTCGTCCTCGTCGGAGGTATCTTCCGTGCTTTCATCGTCGAGGATTTCTTCATCCTCGTCGTCGGCGCTGCCTTCGTCCGCATCGTCGCTGGCCACCGCGGTGGAACACACCGGGCAGTGCTGCACGAGGGACAGGGAGTCGTATACGAGGTGGATGCCACAGCCCGCGGTGCACGCGAAGTGGAATGCCTCATGGACGTCGCCTGCCTGGGCCTCGAACTGCAGGCCATTCAGGATATCGGTGGACTGCTCGAGGTCCAGGTTGCCGTTGGTCGGATTGAAGGTGTTCTCCAAGTCCGAACCCGCATTCGAGACGAATGCGGAGTTGTTGTCACGGTCAACAAAGCACGTTGCACCCTTGCCCATGGCCAGCTTTCGATACTCGAAGACCGCCTGCGACTGGGTGTTCCCGACAGCCACGATACCCTGGAACTGAATATCACGCATGGTGAGTCTCCTGGGTCGTGTTGTATTGCATCTTAGCGCATAACCTGCAATCGTTTGACTGCTGGCTGGTCAAAAATTAGATTGCGCAACTTTTAGCTACAAACGCTCTACGGGCTCAAAAATGGCTCAATTTCGGGCCCTATTTAGGCCCCTGGGGCGCGTCCACTGTGTCAGTACGCCAAACGACAAACCGCAGACAAAAGAAAGGGCCCCGCGGGGCCCGTGTGCTACATGCCTACTGTTGACGCCTCACTCCTCGAGGAAGTTCACCTGCTTGAACCCGATGGTCAACTGAGCGATACGGCTTTCGGCCGCCATGGACTCGGTCAGCATCAGGTACTCCGTATACACGGCCTGCAACTCCTCGGGTATGAGGATATCGACTTCGGGCGTGATCGGATTGGGCGTCAACGGGCTTTCAATCAGTGTGGTCCACGGGCTGTTTGCATTCAGACGGCCCAGGACCTTGACGGTGAAGTCGAAGGTGTGGCCGCCGGACCGCTTATACGACACGGCCTGCAACAGACGCGGATTGTCCATCAGGAAAGAGAAGCTCTGGATACCGGTCGGGATCGACTGGATCAAGTAGCTGTGGAACGTGATGGGCTGCACGCTCTTGGTGACAGCGCGCGCTTGCTCAAGAAACATCACCGGCTCCCGGAAAAGGCAAAGCCTCCAGTGCACGACGTGATCCGCCCTAGGTATCATGAGAATGATTTTCGGCAGCTTTGTCTGTGGGCACTGGAGGCTCTGATGTATTAGGTCACTGACGAGGCTCCCCTGATACACTACGAAATTAGTATTCGAGGTATCAGTTGACGGGAGGGATCCTCAGAGCCGGATCGCGGCCAGCCCTGAGGTCTTCCCGGAACTCCGAAATGTCCAGGCCGCGTTTGCCCTCACCAACATCGTTGATCCACTGGGCGGTTCGTGCGCTCTGTGGCATTTCACCATTCCAGCGCCATGCGTTGTGCGTGGCCTGGCGGTAACGTTCGAGGGCGTCGAGTTCCCGACCGCAGAGAAGACGTTTGATGTAGTAGAGGGCCCACTTGAACATGGATTCAGCTCCTATGGAGAGGATTAAAAGCTGCGGACGTCCATGATGCGCTTGCTAATCGCAGGCACATAGGCGGGCGAACCCACCACGGACGTCTCGAAGCCACGGATGTTTTCGCACTCGCGGTACGACAGCTTGCCACCCGGCAGCATGAACGTCGGGCGACGCGGCGCGGTGTGTTCGCACGGCACGGGGTTTCCACCCTCACCGAAACGCTGCTTACACACGGCGCACTTGTAGCTCTTGAAGTAGAAGCCCAGGCTGTAGGCGTTGTTCTCGCCAGTCAGGATGCTGTTGACCAGCATGGGATCCTTGGTACGGTCGAACGCGAGCAGCAGGATCAGCTTCCAGTAGCGGTCCTGGCCGAAGCCACGCAGGCGCTGCATGAAGGCGTCCAGGATCACACCCTTGGCCTTGGTGATATCCTTGTTGTCGTGTTCGTAGTGCGTCGGCTTGCCGCGGAACGTCTTGAACGCCTGCATGCCCAGGTCGGGATGGAAGCGCAGCAGTTCTGCCATGGACACCGAGTCACCATTGGTGTTCGGAATGTCCGAGAACATGATCGGCACCGGCACCAGGACATAGTCCCGGATATCGCCACTGATGCAGTACGGTTTGGCCGCGGCGGGCAGCCACAGGTTCGCTTCGATGTTGCTGCCGGGCATGATGATGCCACGATCCTGCAGCGCGATCTGCGTGTCCTGTTCGTTCTTGAACTTGAACAGCTCCAACGGCGTCTGGCCAATGGAGAGTCCGCTGTTTGCTTGGAGAAGACTCATGTTGACCTCAGTGGAGTTCGTCGAGGTTGAAGCGGGGATCGGTGAGGGCGAAACGCACCTCATGGACCTTGTGACGGCCGCGATCCTCGACTTCGGTGGCGACCACTACCAGTTCGCTATCTCGGGTGTAGATATTGATCTGGCTGTGCAGGTTGTTGACGTGCGGGAACAGGTCGGGGATCATCAAGCCAGCGCCGTTGTTGCGCTGGAAGCCGCGAAGCTGCAGGCGGTTGTCGAGGTAATGCTCCAGCATGAATCCAGGTTCGCCCCTACGGGCCTCGATGCCGGCGCACAGGGCGTCGTCACGGAACTCGAAGAAATACTGGAGATCCTCGATATCGCCGGTGAACACGTCGGCCATGAGACGCATTACAGCAGCGCGCGTCTCAGGCAGAAGTGGTCTCAGCACCGGTAACTCGATGGGTTTCGGTCCGATGGGGAGGAACAGTCTCATGACCGTCACTCCCCGGCGCTACTGCCAGCCTTCGGCACAGCCGACGGCGGACGGACACCCAGGCTGTCGTAGAAGTTGTGCACCACCTGCGGGTCGATGTACGACTTCACGGCAGTCTTCCACTCGATCTTGTCACCACCAGTCGTGTGATGCAGCTTGGCGCCGATCTCGGTCATCTGGGTGGCGAACCACTTGTTGACCTCGGACTCCTTGAGCTTCTCACCCTTCTTGGCACGTGCCGTGAACGGGTTCTTGGCAAGCAGCTGGCGAGCCATCTTGGTACCGGTCGAACGTCGGAAGTCGTGCGGAGACAACTGGGTGCCGAGGCTCTTGAGGTACTTGCTGATGGCGTGGCGGATGATGGCCTTGCCGCGGAAGGTGAAGACCAGTTCGCCCGACTCGATATCCGTCAGGCGCTTCTTCATGATTTCCGCGATCAAACGGCCTTCGGCAGTACCCAGCGGATATTTCGACGGCTGGGCAGCACCCTTCTTGCCCATGTAGTTGAAGTGCAGCGAGTTGCCCTTGATGGCAACGTGATCGCCGGTCAGGGTCGTCAGGCCGTAGGTGGTCTCACCCTTCGACTTGTTGCCCTTGCCGCCGATTCGCGCGCTGGTCACGTAAAGCAGTTCGACCATCATGGCCATCATCTGCTCTTTGGTACCCTTGCGCTTGAGGTCCTTCAACCACTTGGCGCGGATCTTCTCCTCGTTGTCGAGGAAGTCCGACACGGCAGCATGACGCTTCACCTTGTTGGCGGCGTTCATGGTGACGGTACGGATGCGGCCCGAGGATACGTCGCCACCCTTCTCGCTCTTCCCGTACACCTGCGCATACAGCACGTAGGTGTCGTTCTGGGCGGGATCGTACTTCGGGTTCATACGCACCAAGCCGACCGGCGCCTTGTCCAGTTCGTGGCCTTCGGCGGTGTAGAACTTCATGTTCTCGTCCACCTGGCCACCGGTGAAGCCGCGCGGCATGTTGTGCAGCACGTTCTGCTTTTCGAGGAACTTGGAGACCTCGTCGACAGGCACCATCACCTTCTGCTTGTTGCGCACGTAGCGGAAGACCAGGCGCTTGACCTCGCGATTCAGCACCTTGTTCAGGCGAGCGTACTCTTCCATCAGCTGCGGCTTGTCTTCGCGCAACTGCTTGAGGACACGCGGATCGAGGGCGTAGCCGTACGTCGGCTTGCCACCCGTGATCTTCTGATACAGCTTGCGCATGTCCTGGCTGGCGGAGTTCGGATCGAGGCCGTCGATAGTCGTCGGTTCGTCCTCGTCGCTCAGGAAGATCGAGGTCAGGCGGGTGTTCTTGATCGCCGAGATGTTCTTCTCGACGTAGGCCCAGGCACTGGGGTTGTCCTTGATCAGGCAGCGGCCGAGCTTGACCAGCAGCGTGTACAGGGACTTCTCGATGCGGGTGTCAGCGTAGATCGACACCCGGTTCTTGACGATGGCCTTGCCGAGGTCTTCCACGTCATCGTCGTCGCCGAAGAGGTCATCGCCGCGCACGACGCGCTTGCTGACGGCCTTGAACTGAGTTGCGAAGCCGAAGCGAGTCGCAAACTTGTTGGCCTGTTCCTGCCACTGACGGTACGTGGAGCGGAACTCGGAAATGTCGTTGGAGTTGATATCCAGCACGAGGACTGCCAAGCAGGCAATCATTGCACCGGTCGGGGTGTCACTGACGTCGGCGGATTCGCTGACCAGCAACATCTTCTGTACGTTGGGGATGTGTTGCATCGGATCGGGTCCTTACTTGGAAGCCTTCTTGACGATGGACTCGACCATGTCCTCGAGCAAGCCACGCAGCTTCTCGGTGTGGCCCTTGGAGAACGCCTCAGCCATCGCTTCGCCCGTGTCGCCGCTGGTCTCGCTCATGATGGCGGACAGCAGCTGGGAACGAGGCGACTTCTTTTTCTTGCCACCGGCGGCAATGACGATCTGGAGCTTCTGGGGAGCGCGCGGCTTGGTATTGGACATTGTGGAATCCTCGTGTGCAGGAGAATGTGGACTGACGGTTGAAATTAGCATGTACCCTAAAGGCTTCAAACCCGAACAATCACCATTTTCCAGCCGGGCAATTGCCTGCGCCGAGTGCGGCCTTCATGTGGATGAAGCACCCACACAGACGACACTTCTCCAGCTGGAGGTTCAATGCCTTGGACAACAGGTAGTTCTCGCAACTGCGGCAGGCTTCTACTCGGGCCTGTGCGGCCTCGGAGAGCTTGGGAAGATCAAGGTTCATGTGGACCTCAGACGTGCGAAAGGGCGGAGCTCCGCGAAGGAACCCCGCCCTGGGTTAGAACCCCTGCTTGCAGTCAGCGGCCTTGACGCCCATGAACACCACGTGCAGTGGGTTGGGCTTCAACGAACGGTTGACCTTTTCCACGCGCTCGTCGAAATCATCCGGCACGGTCTCCAGCTTACCCAGAGTGACGTGCGGGGAGAACGAGGCGAAGGAATGCTCGGCGCCGGCACGGGCCAGAGTGGCATGTGCCTGAATCAGAGACATGGAGTGGACGTCGGCAACCACGTAGATCTGGTCGTCGTGTCCCTTCCAATGCTGCACACTCGGGATCAGTGCGTTGTGCACCGGGCGAATGATTGGCATGCTGTCCGGCACGGCGTCGCGCGAGTACATGAGGGTGCAGTGCAGTTCTTCCAGGTCGGCTTCGGGCAGACCCAGATCCTCACACAGCTGGTTGAGAAGCAGGCCGAATTCGGCAGGCAGCTTTGCGTGGACATACAAGCCGGCGTTCTTGGTGTACTCGGAGGTGTCGAAGCTGGGCGAGTTCATGGCTGACCTCAGCGGATGACGTACACGTAGGACACCAGGCCTTCGAGACGACGCAGCACCTCGTCCGTATCCTGCTGGCCAAGCCCATCGACGATGGCCATGTAGGACGTCGGGATGCGCGACTCGGTGAGGCTGGCAGGACTGGCGACCTGGATATCGGGTCGCGGATCCACACCTTCGATGGTTGCCCACACGTTGGTGCGAATCTCTTCGGCCTCGGCGATGCTGCTGGCGACGACAAGCAACTTGGTGTCGTGCTTGGGATCCAGCAGCGCTTGGTGTGGTTGGCTCAGGATCATTGCGCAGCCGGCTACCACCAACGTGGTCTTGCCTGCTCGCATTTCACCCGTAACGTTCACGACATTGGTTTCGGTGATAGCTTCCATCATGGGGTCTCGGTAACAAGGACGGTGACCCGTCGCCGAAGCGCGGGCATACGGTTAACGCACAACCATTCCTTCGGAAGTCCGTCCTTGAGTCCATCAATCAGGACGTAATCGTACTTGTGGTCCACGTCGGGAACGTTGAGGCGGAGATTGTCAGCGACAGCCACGTGGCGGTCAAGGACATAGCAGCCGTGATCTTCATTCCCAGCACAGACACCAAGTGATTCCGAGAGGTCGGAGACTTTGCGCATCAGAACACGACACGCATGGTCGGTCGGGCCAACAACAAGCACACGCAACTTGGTGCCGAACATTTCATCCCGCTTGCGCAGAGACTCACGCACGAAATGCACCAAGCTCACGGTAGCGGCGGTCGTCTTCCCACAGGAGTCCAGACCGCTGATAATAAGGTGGTTCATAGATTCCCCATTTGTAGACTGGGCCGCTGACAGGTGCGGCCCGCCTTCTGTTAGAGTTTGTACTTCTTCTTGAAGGACACCAGGTCGTAGACAGGGATACCCAACGACTCGGCCTTGGAGAGCTTGCTGCTGGACTTGCCCGGCACTGCAATCAGGATCGTGGTCTTGGCGTTCACGCCGCTGGCAATCGAGCCGCCGTTGGCAACAATCGCCTTCTCCAGTTCCTTGTCGCGCACACCAGTGAAGCACACCGCTTGGCCAGTCATCTTCTTGCCGACGACCTTGACCTTTGCTGGCATCAGCGGCTTGATCTTGGAGAGACGCAGCCACTTGGTGAACTTGTGGAAGCCAGCGGCGAAGATCGCAGCAGTCTTCTCTTGGAAGCCTTCGATGCCGACGACCTTGGCCTTGATCTGATTGGGGGACAGCTTCTCCCACGTTGTCAGCAGGTTGGGATACGCATTGATGATGGCCTCGAAACGCTTGCTGCCGAAGCCTGCACCGAAGTGACCACTGCCTGCCATGAGCAGATGCAGCGGAGCTTCCTTGCACTTGGCGCGAATCGAAGCCGCCAGCTTCTCTGCACTGCGACGCTTGAAGCCCGGGATCTCCAGGAAGTCCTCAGCATCCGCACGCAGGATCTTGATGATCGACGTGTAGCCGGCCTCGGTCAGCTTCTGCACCACACCGAGCTTGACACCCTCGACGTCCAGCTTCACGAAGAAGTCGGTGATGCGCTTGTCACGCACCAGGTCGGTCTTGGTGTCCATCATGATGTACACCTTGCCGGAATCCCAGGTGTAGTCGATACCCTTGGGCAGGCCCGGAGCCTTTGCGGCCTTGACGACCTCGACCACATGCGGGATCACGTCGCCACTACGGACGATCTTGATGATGGCGCCCTTACCCAGCGGCTTCTCCACCAGCTTGACGTTGTTGCGACGGGCCTTGCCGACTTCCTTGCTGCGGTAACCGTGCACGATGAAGAAGGCGTTGTGACCCGAAATGTTCGTGACCGTGACACCTGCCAGAGGTGTGGGCGGGATGACGATGACGGGTTGCAGCTTGCCGTGCTTGGTCTCTTCCCAGTCGATGCGCTCGATCTTCACCGTTGCGCTGTCGTCCTCACCCTGATCCTTGAAGGCGAAGGCGTAGGACGGACTGTGCGTACCAGCCGGCGGCCGCTTGTTGATCGAATTGTTCTCGATCACCAGACCGTCGATTGGACGCGGAGACTTCGCACGCGCTTCCTTGAACAGGCGTTGCAGCTTCGGAATGTCGATGGTATCGGTGACACGCCACGGGGCGGTCATGAAGCCCATCATATCCAGAACCTGGAACGCGCGCTGCGGAGTCATACGCGGGCTGATGACCTCGTAGGCAAGCACGTGGGCCTTCTTGAGGGCCGAGTGGTCACCACGAATGCGGTTCATCATACCCGCGACGAGGTTGCGACTGTTGGCAAAGCCCTCAGAGGCAAACGACTTCTTGAACACCGCATCGGTCATCGAAATCTCGGCGCGGATGGTCATGCCCTCCTTGGGCGCGAGCTTCGGCACGTCGAGATACGGGATCAAATGCGAGACGTCCTGACCGATGGTGCCGTCGCCGCGCGTGTACACCGACGACAACTCCCAGCCCTTCTTACCCTTGCCTGCGTAGACAAGTTCCAGGGACGATCCGTCCTCCTTGTTGGAGATAACGTACGGTCCCGGATACTTGGCAGTCCAGCGCGCGAATTCCTTCGGCATGTCCGGCTTGATCTTGGACAGACTGAACAGCGGATAAGGCAACTTCACCTTCTTGCGCCCAACCTTGGAGCTACCGACCTTCTTCAACAGCGGATGTTTCGGATCACGACTGCGCAGTTCGTCCTCCAGCTGGTCGTACTTGGCGTCGGTCAAGCTGAGCTTGCGGCCGGCGTAGTACAGGTCCTTGGCCTTCTGGATGGCGCGCTCCAGGATGGTCGTGGACAGCTGGCGAATCTGGGCCTTGCTGTAGGTATTCAGTTCGGAGAGCTTCATGGTGTGGGCACTGTGCTTAATGGTGGAAGTCGCGGAAGTCGAGTCCGTCGTCGTCATCGCGGAAGGTGTCCTCGTCGAGGTCGAACTCCTCACGCTTCTTCTTGGGTTTCAACAGCTGGGCTTTATCCTGCCTGCTCGGACTCTTTACAGAGGACGGCTTAGCAGCCTTGCGGATCTTGTCCAGACGTTCGAGCTTCACGTCCAGCTTGGTCGGGCGCTTCGGAGCAGCGGGCTCCTTGATTACGACCTTGATCGGCTTCGGCGGCTTGGCAGGCTTCTCCACGGCGGAGAACTCAACCGGATCACGGTGGCGACGGCTGCTATCGAGCAGTTCACCACCGTCTTCCACTTTGAGGAAGTAGCGAATGTCAGGACGGGAGGGAACAACCACGCGGTCAACGCGGTTGTTCAGGTTGAACAGTCCGAACAGGTCACCGTTCTTCAACGTCAACGTCTGGCCCTTGGTATCCTTGATGACGAACGGCTTCTTCCCTGTGTACTTGTACCACAGATGTTTCTCGGCCTTGATGGGCCGTGCGGCTTTGGCTTCCATGACGGTGTTACCTTTGGTTACTTGGGCATGAATGCGTTGAGCATATCGTACAGTGCATAGCGGCCACCCTTCGACTGCCTCATCCGCTTGTTGTCTTTGCGATCCTGCGCGATGGAGATCTGGCGCTGAGCCTCGTTACGCCACGTCTCGGTACTGACCGTCTTCGCATCCTGCTCGGAGGGCTTGTAGATGATGCTAACCGGAACATTCATCACGGTCATCAGGCCGAGCTTTCGCGGATCATAGGTCAGGACCGCCCAGCGAGTGCGCGGGCCCTTACCGTTCTGGATCAGCAGGATGCCGGGGATCGTGCGATCCGGCTTACGGCTGTCAACCCACGAGACTGCCATGAGCGAGTGCAGCTGGTAGGGAGACAGCGGCTCCAGTTTGGACTTGGTGCTGCGGATCGTCTCCTTCTTCTGCTCCACGCGCTGCTTCGTGGCTTCGTCCATGAAGGCCGCGTTGTCGTACTTGCTGAAACGTGCAGGCGTCAGGCCGACGTTGACCATCCAGCGACGCCAGTTCGGACCATGACCGCCTTCGGCCTTGAGTGCAGCGCCGCCGATACGGTCCAGTTCGTACACAGCCTGATGGCACATTTCATGGACAATCGTGGTGACAACCAACGGCTCTTTGCCGCTGCCGAACAGGTTCGGACTGATCTGCATGAGACGTTTGCCATAGCTGTACTGACCACGCAGACGGAACTTCTCGACGCTGACAGCCTTGAGCAGGTGCAGATGCGGCCGATGTAGCTTACCACCGAAGAGGCGCTTGTTCGCGTTGTCGTACACCCGTTCAATGTAGGCAAGCATTGCACTGCGCTTACCCTTGGCCTTGGCGAACATGGACGGATCGCCTACCAGCTTGGTCAGCTGCACGTCCTGCGGATGGATCGAGGACAGGTCCGGCTCGTTCTTCTGCGGCAGCTTCGGCTCGGGTTCAATCTGGATGGTGAGCTTCTTGACCTTCGTGGAAGGCTTCGGCGCACGCAACGGCTTGAACGGTTCGGTCGGTGGCTCGGGATCAACCGCGCGCTCAACCTTGCGACGCAGTTTGGTCGGCGCAGGGCGCACAGTCTGATTCTCGGGCCAATCGTTTTCGGTTTCGAGGCCAGGACGACGGCGGCCCGTGGGCTTCGTCTTCGCAGGCTTGTCGACCTTCACCTTCTCGACCTTGGTCTTGCGTACGGTCTTCTCAACCTTCGGAGCCTTGGCGGGCTTCTTGGTCTTGACTACCTTCTCGGCCTTCTTGCTACCACCCTTCGTCTTGGACTTGAGGGCTTTCTTCTTTTCGGTGAACTTCTCGATCTTGCCCGTGAGCAAGTCGATCTTCCCCTGCTGCAGGTCGATCGCGGCTTGTGCTTTCTTGGCGGCAGCCTTGACTGCGGCCGGCACTCGTCCGGACTTCTGTGCCTTCTTCAATTCTGCAAGGGCGGGCTTACCCTTGTTCTGAGCGACCTTGAGCTTGTCCTTACGGATAGCGATACGCTCTTTGAAGTAGGCAATACGGTCGTCGATGGCCTCAATGCGTTCGGCAGACGACAGGCTGACGAAGCCCATGTCGCTCACGCGCAGGTGAAGTTTCATGGGCTTATCCCTTCTTACGCAGGCGACGAACCCGCTTGGCGCCCTTGAAGCCAGCAACCAACGAACTGGCCGTCGCGGGCATGAAGCCCGGCGGGAATCCGTTGTTGTCGTCCGACTTCATGAACAGCTGCTTGAGGCTGGTGCGGCTGAGCGCGTTGCGGACGAACCGCAGGAAGTCGATCTTGGTCATCTTGTCAGCGCGCGGGACCTCTTCGATCTTGTCCCAGTAGCCCTTGAACATGTTGAAGACCGTGTTGTTGCTGTTCATGTACTTGGTGCCGAAACGCTTGAATGCGAGATCGATCACCACGTTGCCGACGCGGACCACGAAGTGGATCAGGTCCTTTGCGATCAGCTGACGGCCGAACTCGTTCATGGCGTTGGTCAGGACCGGCGAGCAGTCGACCAGTTCACCCTTGAAGCCGTGACAGACCAGCAGCTGGCTATCGAAGCCATTGATGGTCAGATGACGGAACAGGGTTTCAGCCAGCATCGCCGCATTCTCTTCGGCGACGATCACGTTGGTCTGGGCCTGCTTGGCCTTCTGGCTGCTGTTGAGGAAGTCAGTCACCGCTGCGTACAGGGTGATGCCGTTGTTGCCACGGCCCAGGCCACCGCTGATGCTCTCCAGCTCACCCAGCGAGGTGGCAATGACAGCATCCGACTCGGAACTGAGCGGGATTTGGATCTTGGAAATCTTGGACACGTTGGACCTCGAAAGGGTTGCAGCCCCGGGATTAACCTCGGGGCTTGATGGATACGGTCTGATTGGACATGCGCTTGCGCACGTTGGCTTCCTTCATGGCGCGAGCGATGCGACGATTGATCTTCTCGTTCGCTGCCTTCTGGCCGGTGAGCAGACTGCGCTTGCCGGTCGCACTGACGTTGTAGAGTTCACCGGTGTCACCGAACTCGCGGTTCAGCAGTGCAGGCTTACCACGCACCGACTGAGTGCTGCTGCGAGTCTTCTGCAACGGCGGCGGGATCAGGAACGAACGGGCTTCCGCCGACATATCGTCATCACCGCTCTCGTCGTCCTTCGGCAGCAGGGCGTCGATCTTCTGCTTGTACTCCTGCAGGCGCTTGCGCGTTGCAAGGTCGTCGTCCTGCTGCTTGAGCAGTTCGTCGAGGTTCAAGCCACCGGCTGCGGCCAGCACGCGGATCGGGACGGGCACGCCCTTCTCGGTCATCGACTGGAGCATGTCCATGTAAGCGGTGTCGCCCTCGGGCTTCAACTGCTTGGACCACGACACGCTCGGGATCAGCAGGCGGCTGCCGTCGTTAAGGGTGTACAGGGCTTCTTCCGGAGCCAGGCTGTCCATCAGACCATCGGTGCGGATGATCTTGCCCTTGTGGTTCACGGTGATGCCGTTAATCATCGACACCAGCGGGAACAACTTCTCGTAGAAGAACTTCCGGGTCATCATTTCGCGGTATGCACGGAGCATATCCACGAACACGGTCATGCTGTTGTCGTTGACGTTGTAGTTCGCGTCGCCAGACAGGAACGCTTCCGAAATCGACAGCGCGCGCAGCTTCTGCGGCAGTACGGAGTCGGAGAAGTCGGTCACCTTCCAGAAGTCGCCACCCTGACGAATCTCCTCCACGCCGACACCGGCACGGGTTGCAACGATGGCACCGAGCGGATCGGTATCAGCGTTGAGGAACATGTCCACCATGAACTCCATGTCCTGCGGACTCGGAATCCAGTTGTCACCGTCACCCAGCGTCAGGTGCATGATGCCGCGCTGGCGTCGTGCAGACTCGACAAGGGTACCACGGAACAGGTTCTTTTCGATCAGGTACAGCGGCAGCAGACGACGGTAGTAGCTGACGCCCATGTCCGTATCGGCGAACGTCTTGCGCGGGATGTACGTGGTCGTCATCGGGTCGAGCTCCACAGAGCCAGCCTTGATCTTGTCGAACACGTCCGCACCCACCAGCTTCATCAAACGCTCAAGGCGCTTGGGGTTCATTTCCAGCACGGCCTTGTGCTGCTCACTGAACGTAGCGGTGATGACCGGTTCCTGCGAGTAGAACGGCAGGGTCTGGATGCCGAGGTTCTCCGGGGCGTAGGGCATCACGTCCACGAAGACCTTCTTGTCGCGGTTGTAGAGCATCGAGTGGCAGTGCAGGCCCAGCACCAGCTGGTCAACCGCCATCTCGGGAATCAAGGTCTTGCAACCCAGACGCTCCACGTTCTCGTTGTAGATCGAGAGGATCTTGTCATCCTCCAGGCCGCCGAGCGAGAAGTCGCCGAACGGCAGCATGGACATGAGGTCGACAGCACTACCGCCGACGGGATCGTTGTAGTAAATGTCGCGGTACAGCGAGTACAGGATGCGGTAGTTGTTCGGCATCAGACCGACAAGCATCGGGTCCGTGTCGATGGTGACCGGCATGCTGCCCATCTGGGTGTTCGGCATCGCCATGTTGATGCCGCTCTCGGACGTCATGACGTCCGACACCTTGCCATCGGTGACCTTGGACTCGGCCTTCTTCGAGTTACGCACCTTGCTGTCCATTCCCAGATGGGAACCGTCAGTGGACGTCGGCAATGCAGCTGCCGTCGCAACGTTCGCACCTGCCGGGCCGGGCCTGGTGTACTTGCTTTTCTTGATACTCAGCATAACGGGAGTCTCCATCGAACCCGAGCATATGCCGCAGAGGGTCGATCTTTTGGATTGTAGTCTCTGCGGCAAATGCCGATCAGTTCTTCTGCGGGGTGGAGACGCGGCAGGTCGTGCAGAAGAAGACCGTGTCGCCGTTGCCGATCGTGCCGGTGGCCATGGAGGTCTTGCACTTCGGGCACTCGCCGACATTCTCGTTGTAGATTGCGGCGGTGGCTTCCATCGCAGGCTGGTCAGCGTTGGCGACTACAACCTGTTCCGGCTCCGCTTGCAGCGGGTTGAAAATGGGCTTGGTACTCATAGCGTGTATCTCCCTAAGACATGGTCAAAATTAGCATGGCGGACAGTAGGCCCTGGCGGCGTCAACCTCTCGATTTGCGCACGCCGAGCGAGGTTCCAGCAGATGCAGCACCGCCGCCTCCGCCACCACCGGAGTATCCCTTGGAGACGCCCATCTGGGAAATGTCGATGCCCCGATTGGTCTCCAGTCGATCCTTCTCCCAGAGCTCCTGGTTGTCTTCATCGAGGAGCATTCGCACGCACAGCATGGAGGCACGCACCATGTCGTCCGTCAGCTGATCACCCTTGATGATCTGGCTGCCAGTGTCCTGCACAGTCAGCATCTGGAGATAGAAGTGGCCGATGGCGTCGTTCTTGAACACCGACGGATAGTTCGACTGGTCGTAGGTGGTAATCTCGTCCAGCTCGCGCTTCGGATTGGGCAGCAGGATGCGCTTGTCTTCGAGGTAGTCCTTGAACAGTCGCATATCGGCGTACTTGAGGCTGTACTGCCGAGTCTGGACCTCGTGGTCTTCCTCAATGTCGGAGAGGATCTTGATGCTGTTCCAGCGGTCGGCTGCCACCAGCTGCACGTTACGCGCATCCAGCATCGGCACGATCACGCTCTTGTAGATGCGCGAGAAGTTCAGCGGCACGCCCGGTAGAGGCATGACCTCCATCACGGCGTCGATCACTGGGAACTTGTGATCCGCCAGATGGCCGATAGCCATTGCGAAGCTGTTGTTGACGTAACCCGCATCGAGCGCAAGGCAGGAGGGCTTACCGGTACGACGCGCCTTCTGGATGGTAGCGAAGCGCATCATGTCCTTGGTCTTCTTGCTGCGCTTCTCCTGATGCTGGAGAATCACGGCGTTGGGCTTATCACCGATAGCACCGGTGACGATACCCGCAGACAGGAACTGGTTGGACGACAACGGAGGCTGGGCACCGTAATCTCGCATGGCGCCGATCGGATCGTTCTTGAACTCGTTGACGATGACCGGGTTGTCACGCAGCACACCGGGGTTCATTTCCCACGTGGGGCGGATCAGGCCCAAGATGACGCGCGAACCTTGAGACTTGCGCACCAGCTCCATGATCTTGTCTCGTACCGACGACGGGCTGGACACGTTGATGAAGTAGCCGGTGGGGATATCGGTGAAGCCCTTGGACCACAGGTTGTCAGCAGCAGCGCGGACGGTCAGCAGCGAACGTTCGAGTGCCTGATAGACCTGTGTTGCGTCCATCTTGACCTTACCGCTGTCGGCACTGTTGTCGAACCAACCTAGTTCGTCGATTGAACTCAGGAAGCGAGTACGACCACGCAGGGTTCGCTTATCGGGACCTGCCGGGTACATGAGCAGGCGACGGTGGCGATACATGACGAAGGTGTCGTTGAGCTTGTAGAGCTCCTCGCCGGTCCTCGCCGTGTAGTCATCCAGCATCGAGTGGTACTCTTGGAACCACGGACTCGCCAGGATGTTGCCGTAGAACGGATCCCATAGCGTGTCCTTCGCCTGCGCATAGGTCAGTGCGACGAACGTACCGTGCAGTGTATTCGACGGCAGCAGGCCGTAGACCTCGTTCGGCTTCTGGAGCTTCAACATGCGGTGCGTGATGTACGCCGATAGCATCGCAACCACTGCGGACTTACCCGAACGCTGACCTGCCGAAATCGCCAGTTCGTAGTACAGATTGATCCGACCGCGCATGTACGCCTTCTGCTGGCTGCGCTTACAGTGCGGGCACTTACCGTGCACCAACGGAACGATCTTGCTCTGGACGTGATCCAGGGTATCGCCCACACCGTAGTTGTCGAAGTAGTCCTTGTCCGAGCAGTGTATGCACCACTCGCCGAACAGTCGCAACCCGATCAGGGCCTGCGAGGCGTACGGCTTCTGATTCAGCAGCTTGGGATTGAGGCAGAATTCCAAGAAGTTGTCGGCGAGCGCGAAGTCGCCGTCGTTGATCTTGATATCCGGACTGACGATGGACTTGGAACTGATCGCCTTCTTCAACACTTCCTGAATGTCGAAGGTGTCGATGGTGCCAGGAACGACCATCGGCAGACTATTGCCACCGGGTTCCGCCAGAACGTCCGGCATCGGAGTCTCGATGGCATCGAACAGACGACGCATACCATCGAGGCCACCATCCTTGCCTCGCTTGAAACGACCACAGCTGTAGATTACGGACTTATGCGGGTCCTTGCACTGCAGGTACAATGCACAGGACATGCAGTTCTTCAACGTACTAGATCGGACCTGTAGCATGATAGGTTACCTCATATGCGGATCCCGTCGCGAGCGTTGCAGGCCGGCACCGTTACGTGGGCGTGGCGCATCTTCGACGACTCCGATTGGTGATTCATTTTGATTGTCCTGTCGCGGTCGATTCATCGCATTCTTACGTGCGTTATCTTCCTGACGGTGCATCTGGGATTGGCGGCTAACGATCAGCGCCTGCAGTTCAGAAGAGGCCCGAGCCTTGTCTTTCTTTACGGCAGCGAGCTTCATGGATTCGGCCGTGTCCTTGGCCAGCTGTTCGATCAGCGTTTCCATGTACTTGCGCTTGAGGGATTTCGGCAGTGAACTCCGGCGCATGAAGTAGAACACGAGGTCGATGTTGGACATGATCTTGGATGCCTCCATGACCGAGTCATCCATTTCGACTTCGATGCCCAGACCATCACGCAGCGCGGACGTCACATAGGACTGTGCAGCTTCAAGGCCCATCATGGTGGGCAGCAGCCGATTCATCATCAGGCGGCTGAGGTCCTTGGTGCGTTGCGTACTCTTTCGGGTCACGCTGCGCAGCAGGTCTTCCGGTACCTTGATTGTGTTCTCGAACTCCACACCGGGCAGCACATGCGATTCGTAGCTGTCGGTGTTGATCTTCGGCTGAGGCACCGAAATGTCCGGCAGGTCCTCAGCGCGGCGGCGCTTGTCGGCACGACGCTTCGCACGGCGGCGCTTGTCTGCGCGCTTGCGATGATCGTTCTCCCAAGCCGTGTCGTGCAGACGCTCCAGCTTGAACAGAGGAGTAATGTCGTCCATGATGCCGAAGACGCCCTCAGGAAGTTCGTCGTTTGCGCCGAGAACTTCCGACTTCTGCTTCTTGATCTTCTTGGGCTTCATTGTCGGTCCTAAGATACTGTCGTGTGCGGCGATTGGTGCGCTTGGAGATACCTCCGCGCCACGCCATTCGTGTGATAAGGTTCATGGACACCTCGTCATCGACTTCCCGCTTCTTGCACGGGATCACAATGTCGAGATAGCCAGTTGTAGGATTCAGTACCATGACACCGGCGCCAGTTCCCTTGAGGTCGACCTTGAGTTGGTCTTTCAGCTTCTCGAAGGTCCTGTCGCACATGACGATGTACAGGCGATTGCAATACTTGGCGTACTCGCGCCACTTCTTGTCCGTTCGGTAGTCTCTCGGGCCGGACTTGACCTCGCAGATGACGATCCTTCGACGGAGGTTCACGCAGATCACGTCGGCGCGGAGAGTTCCCCACGACGTTACGCCGAGTTCCTGAAAACAGGAGTAGCCTCCCTTGAGGAAGTACGAACACACGGCAGTCTTCAACGTGTCTGCGGTGCTGGTATTTCGGGTTCGCGCTTCCTTGGCGGATACGAGTGGTGTCCTCGACCCGCGACGTTTGCCCTTGCGGCGCTTACGTTTGCGCGGTGACGTGTAGCCGAATATGTCCTCGTCCTTGGAGGAGGGCTTCTTTTTGACGATAGCCATTGCTGGAATTCCGATAGGTATGAAGGCTCGCGAAAACGACAAAAGCCCGTCCACCGAAATGGACGGGCTCTGGTCACCTAGCGGCTGGCCTCGATATGGTGATTCATAGGTCAGTCAACGTCGAACGCGATGGCTTCTTCATCGTCATCGCGCTTGCGCTTCTCCTTCTTGCCGTTCTTGTCAGGCTTACCCTTGCCCTTCTTCTTGGACTTGGGCGCGTCGTCATCGTCTTCCTCTTCACGCGGCGGCTGACGTTCGGAGTTCTGCTCAACGTTGTCCGGGTTGGACACGCGCATGATTTCAAACTCTTCCTTCAACGGGAACGGGAACAGTTCCTGGTCACGTGCCTTACGCTGCTGGATCGGAATCTCCTTGAGTTCCCGCTGCTCGGGCTTGGAGTAGTTCCAGACCCAACAGGCGTCGGCATGTTCCAGCATACCTTTGGAGTAACGAATGCGGTCGTCTTCACCGTCCAACTGCGCAAGCACGATCACCAGGCACTTGTTCTTGCTGGAGAACACCTTCGCCTGTCGCACGATGGAGGACAGCGTCTTCCACTGGTCCTTCTCGTCAACACCCTCAAGCAGGCCCACGTAGTCGATTGCAACCACGCGGTACTTGTACGGTTCGATCAGGGTGAACAGGGAGTTCGCCGAAATGCCACCCTTCGGACAGAAGAGGGCATAGCGACATTCGTTCTCTTCGCCGTGCTTGTGGAACTTGCGCCACGCCTTCCGGATCTTCTTCCGGTCGTCGTCGGTCAGCATACCCTTGGCGATCTTCCAGAGAGGAACGCGAGAGATAGACGCAGCCAGACGGCGTGCTTCCTTCTCCTCGTTCATTTCCAGCGACACGGTCAGGCAGTCGAGGTTGTTGTGACGGTACATGTACTCCATGATGTTCATACGGAGTACGGACTTGCCGCCCGAGGTCGTACCGGCCAGAATCCAAACGCCTTCGGTTGGGACACCACCGTTGCGCGTATCGAACTCCGTGTAGCCAGTCTTGTGCAGCTTCTCGGTTGTAGGATCGAGGACGCGGTCGATCAGTTCGTGCGCGTTGCCGTCCTTACCGATGGTCTGAATCGACTCGGTGAGGTTCTGCTTGCTTCGCGCTTCGCTGACCTTGCCTGCAACGTAGTCAACCAGTCCATCGACGTCCAGCTTGGTACTCTTGAGCTGGTTGACAGCCTCCTTGGACATTTCATAGATGATACGCGAGACGCGATAGTCATCCAACTGGTTGAGCAGTTCTTCGGCTTGCGACACGGACCTCGCAGGCTTCTTCTTCTCCTCGCGAAGAATGTCCCGGAACTCTTCGTCGAGGGCCGGGTCCTCAATGAGGTCGTCGTAACTCAGGATACGCGAACGCTTCTCCGCTACCTTCATCAGGCGACGGTACGCTGCGCGACAAGGCTCGTAATGGAAGAACGATTCGTTCAAGCCGGCCATCAACGTCGAGCTGGCCAGTGCCTTGGAACTGGTGTCCAGCGTCGCTACCGAGGCATCGTCCTGCAGCCCATTACGTAGGGCAATCGTCCTGATCGCCCTGAGCTCCAAGCTTTGAGAAAACAGCCTCATCTGGATTTCCGATTATGATTGGCCTCATTCCGTGGTGAGATAACCGGAGCCCGGAACTGCGAAAGCTCCGGGAACTCCGCCGTGATCTGGGTCTTCCACATGGTGAAAGTCTCAGACTCGACTTCGCGCACGGACAGGTGAATGCCGACTTCGGCACCAACGTCTTTCATACGCGGGTTGCGCCACTTGGTGAGGCAGTTGAATAGGGACGTCGAGGTCATCGAGGAAATCGCCGTGTCCATCAGCTTCTTGTCGATCCCGTACTCACCGCGCAGGATCTGTTTCAGCTTGACGTAGGTGATGCCCTTGTTGGCCTTGACGATTTGATAGATAAGCCAGCGCAACGTGCAATTGAACTCGCGCGTGTTCGGGTCCATGCTGAGGTTGAAGATCAGCTTTTCCAGCAGGGCCAGATCAGTGTGCGGCGCTGACACTTTGACAGGTAACGACATACAAGCCATCCCGTGAGAGCCGTCGGCTCCCAGTGTCGATAGTTGATTTACAGATACGTCGAACATGACTCTTCCCTCAGGCAGCCATCGGGAGAAGGCCGTCGCTCGACCCCAGCTTGGACTTCAACTTCGCAAAGAAGTTGTTGACCTTGTCAGGATCGACGCGGAGGAAGCGACCCACCAGGATGTTGAAGCGCGACGGCTCGATGCGCTCCTGCAGGTCACTGTTGGTCTCTTTGGCCGTGGCGTAGCGGTTGCTATGGAGCCACTCGGTGAACTCCATGTCGTCCGCGCCCATCAGGATCGTGAGGAAGCGATGCTTCTTGCTGCCGGTCTTGACCGAGGACACCAACTGGCCAACGCTGTGTTCAATCTCGAAACGCTCGATCGGATTGTGACCAGCCAGCTCCTCGTAGGACACGGGATCCGACTCAGCGGTGATGCGCATTTGGTTCTCGCTCACGACCAGCAGGGAGAAGGAGTCACGCTTCTCACCGGTCGGGTCGTTGTTGACAAGGCGACCCGCCTTCTGACTGGTGTTCAAGCCGATGATGTTGACACCGGCGTTGTGTACCGCACGCTTTATGTAGTTCACGACATGGGCCGGCTCCATCGTGCACGGCATCACCTTGTGATAGGCGTTGACGGCTTTGATCTGGAGCTCGGCGTGCAGGTCGCGCAGTTCATCGTTCTTCGACTTGCAGATGAAGCGCAGCTTCTTGTACGCGAAAGCCTTGATCTTCTTGTTGACAGGTTTCAGGATTTCGTTCATCGCCAGTTTCAGGATGCCGAGGTTCAGATGAATGTCGGACTGGAACGGGCGAACGTGCTTCTTGATGCGCGAGCGGAAACGGCTCTGCTCGGACCAGAAGCGGAAGATACGTGCAGCATCGCAGTTGAAGATGCCGTACTCGGCGGCGTAGGACTTGGCCTGATCCTTCGTTACACGACGGACCTTGCCGAGACGGAACACGTACAGCTTGAGGCAGAGGCCCAGGTATTCAGTCCGGTGCAAGCGCAGGCGGAAGTCCTTGGCCGAGAAGTCCTTGTCGTGGCAGAACGGCTTGAGGCGATTCTGATACTCGGCGTAGCCAATGCCACGCGTGAGGTACGACAGGGTGTGTGCGAATACGGTGTAGAACTCGTCGCTCTTGGTGTCAAACCCGAAGTCAGACTTGATAAGACCGCAAAGGCTACCGATTGGAGTTTTCATAGGAGTGAGATATGATTTTGAGTGTGAGATAGGATTGCTACGAAAGGTTGCCAGACTGGGCTTACCAAGCGATAGAAATCTCCTCATCCACACTCTCAGCCTTGCGCGCCTTGATGACGCCGCGGCTCAACTTGGACACGAACGTGACCAGGTCGTCCTCCTTCTTCACCTTCTTGATCTTGCGACGTTGTGCAACCGGTGTGTCGAACAGACCACGTTCGTCGGCGCTATCCAGTCCTGCAATGGAGCGCGCGATCTTCTCGTGGCCCTTCTGGATTTCGGGATCGACCCACGCCTTGTTGGCATGAATCTCGATACGGATCTGGCGGAACTGGTCCACCGTGTACAGCGAGTTGCTGTTCTTCTCGTTGGGCAAGATGACTGCGGTGCGACCCGTCTCACTCACGACGCGCACCGTTTCCTTCGTTGCATCCAACACGTAACCCAGAACGAAGTTGCCCAGGTAGTTGCGGCCGGCCCCACCGGCAACGCGGATGTAGACTTTCTGCATGAACGAGAACCCAGCCTTGCGGGTCTTACGCTCACCCAGCATGATCGCGGCGAAAATCTGCAGGTCGTTCGCAGACATACGACGCATCACGGTACCCATGTCCACTACGGACGAAACCCGTGACTCCTGATCCTGCAACAGAGTAAACACGTCAGGCGAATGCTTGCTGCACGCCTTTGAAGATGGGATGCGACCAAGCTCACCACACTTGGCCTCAAAGGTCCGTTCCCTTACGAGGAACTGGCAAGAACCACAATTCAGACCTTTTTCTGGCTTCCCGGTTTCGTTTTGCATTTCCAAGACCCCTTTCAGATATAGCTTGCATAATAGAATGGCGGATCGTCTTCTCGATAGATGACAGCCCCAGGTCCGACTGGAGCAGCTTAATCATTTCGTAGAGACTGGTGTCCACCGACAGATGGATAGGATGTTGCGCCTCGTACCCTTCGGCAATAGGCAGCATCAGAGCCTTTACAAGGATTTGCAGGTACGGCTCAGCCGTACGCTCCTGATCGACGTTCGCCCAGAACTGACGGACAGGAGTCTTCGAGCCACGTATGCGGGCCACAACCGCAACACCGTTGGCATGAAGAATGTTGTGACAGCTACTGCATAGCGGAATCTGCAGGCTGTCCTTACCTCCACGTGACTGCGGAACAGTGTGGTGCCAATGCAGCACCGAAAAGAACTGTTTGCAGATCGTGCAGTTGCCGCTACTGTCACCCATGGCGGCGCCCTCCGTCAGTCAATGTCGAAGGGCAGACTCCAGGACGACAACTTGTTCCACCCGCGTGCGATAAGGGTGTTCAAGATGCGGCTCGGCATGACCCAGAAGAGGATCATGTTGGTGTTACGCGGGTTTGCGGTAAACTCGCGCGACACCATTACGTAGTGCTGACTGCTGCGGTCGTTGACCATGTCCAGCATCTGGCGAGCGAACTCTACCAGCACGTCGTCCTTGAGGTTACTGCCTGCCCGCTTGCCCAACTGCGTCCGTGCGAACTGCTCCAACTTGGGCTTGTCCACAGCGAGGAGGGTCTGGTTCTTCAAGACCAGGTAGTCCTCGATCTGGATGTACTTGATACCGAACTGGTCCAGCAGCTTCTGCTTGCTGAAATTGTGGGTCACGGTGCCACTACCGACCGGTCGGTCACGGCGCGCAATGTCGTCGTGCGAATCGAAGATGGCAACCACGGGCGCACGGATGAAGTCGTACGGACCCTTGAGGCTCTTCGGCATGTTCGCCAGTTCGGACTTGACGTCCGCGATGCGCTCCTTGAGGAAGGCATCAGGCGAGCGAGGGCCGTCCTCGTTGTCCTTCTTGACCTGCGGCTTGGCAGCAGCGGTCTTCGGGACCTTGTAGTTCAGGGGCTTGCGCGGCTTGTCGTCGTAGGACAACAGGTTGTTCATGACCTTCTTGTTGATCGCGGCAATGTCGCGCTCAAGGTCAGTCAGGTGGCCCGTGATCTTGCGAAGCATGTCCAGCGGTACGGAACTGGTACGCTTCACCTTGTCGATGATGTTTTGGGTGAGTTCGGCGAGTTTCGCCAGTGCATCAGCCGCGTTGTCGAGGTCCTTACCTTCGGGGAGAGACCCGTAGGTGGCGAGTGCCAAGTCGGCACGGTTGCCGAGAAGGACCAGCATCTGGCTGGCATCGAACTGACCGTCCTTCGCTGAGGAGAGCATCTTCACCAGGCGCTTGAAGTCGTTGACGACCTTTTCAAGCTCTTCGAGGATTGTGCTGTCTTCCTGCAGGAGACCGTCTTCATTGAAGCGCGTGTTCGTCGCGCGTGCTTTCTTGAGGACACCGTCGAGGGCCTCGCGAAACTGGGGAATGAACTTGGATTTCAGGTTGTTGACAACCTGCTTGAAGGTGGAACGATCCATGTCGTCCGACTTGATACCTTCTTCCAGACCCGCCAACGTGTTCAGGATCGGCGTGATCTTCTTCTTCAACGGAGCCAGATAGGCTTCGCTGGTCGGCATGCCACTGATGGCCTTGCCCGCAATGTTCTTGGCGTTGACGATGATCTTCTTCGCCGTCGAGCGGCTGGCGGTCTTTGCCAATTCGTCCACGAGAGCGGTGAGTTCATTTTCGGCCCTCGACAGGTCTTCGATGGCCTTGGAACGATAGTTGGACATTGCGATATATCTCCAAGAGGAGTTGAGCGGCATCATCCGGGGATTCAGCCGAATATAGAGAGTGGACCTTACGGACCAAAATTACGATGATAGATGGCGCCGTCCTGGGCCTGCAATAAATGGTGCTGATAAGAGGACGTGCAAACCCGAACGTGTGTAGCGTGTACGCGCATCTTCACATAGTATACACGATGATAGTCGTGTGAAGCAATGCTGAAACGTCAATGGAATCAAGCACTTACAGATGACGTGAACGACACACGCTCGGGTTTGAAAGATCCTTAAATAGGCAAAGAAACAGCGGCCCACGCACAGGGCATGGACCGCTTGGAATCACCGCTCGGGTTTGATGCGGAGAGCGCCGAACTAGCGACGCCCTCCGGCTGGGATTAACCGCCCTTGTCGAGCTTCTCCAGCTCGGCGCGAATCTCTTCGGCCGACATATCGTCAATGTCGCGCTGCTCGCGGTTGGCCAGCGCTTCCTGCAGGCGACGCTTGGCCAGAGCCTTCTTGTTGGCCTCTTCGCGCTCGGCCTTCTCGGCCAGGCGGACGTCGATGATGTACTTGACGATGGCGAACTGGAGCTTGGTCAGTTCCAGGGCCTTGTTCGGGCCGCTCGCGTTGACGAACGAGGACGGCTCACCGTCGTTCTTGGAGATCAGGCGGTTCAGTTCGACGGCGAGGGTGTCCAGCGTCACCTTCTGCGCGCGCGAACTGGTCAGTTCCAGATCCCACAGGTCCTCGACGGCAATGCTACCCTGGGCGGTCGGGATACGCAGCTTGATGCGCGATGCCTGGATGAACAGATCGTTGGTGTTGGTTTCGCTCATGGTGTTGCTCCTTGTAGACTAGGTGTTGCGATGGATTAGAAGGTGATCTTCAACTGGCGGTTGAACGAACCGCTGACCTTGACGATCACGGAGTCGCGCTTGGTGCTGCTGAACCCGAAGCCCGACAGCTGTTCGCCGCCCGCCTCGGTCTTCATCTTGGAACCCAGGACCTCGAACACCTTGCGATGCTCGTTCAGGCGGCCGTCCAGGAACTCGTTGAAGAAGCCACGAACCGGCTGCTCGTTGTTGGCACCTTCGACGATGAAGAAGTAGTGCTTGTTGCCGGTCGGCTCTTCGCCATCCCAGTGGTTCGGGCTGAGCATCAGCAGCTTGACCTTGTGGAACTCGCCGGTCGCCATGCCCCACACGTCGCGCGACAGGGACGAATGCGGCAGCGAGCTACCCCACGTGATCTTGCCGTCCTGGACCGTGAACTTGGCGACAGGCACCATGCGATTGGTCGGGATGGCATTCGGGTAGGCGAACTTGCGCACGTCACCCAAGAAGTCGATTTCAACCTCGAAGCCAACGTTGTCACGCTCACGCGAGGAGTACTGGTGCACCGCGAGTTCGTACTCACCGTTGACCAGCTTGCTGGCCTTCGGGAAGAAGATGTTTTCGACGGGCTCACGCGTGGTGCCAGAGCCGGCATTCATATCGACGTCCAGCTGGCCGCCAGTGGCGTACTGGTGCTTGTTGCCGAAGTAGATGTGGCCAGCCGGCGACTTGAGGTGCAGGTCCAGATCGTCGTGGTTGTGCCATGCGAGACGGCAGCACAGATCACCGGTCACATTGCCACCAGCCTGCTTGACGCGCTCCTTGATGCCGTCAGCCACGTCGCCGTTGTAGGCCCAGCTAAACCCGTTGCTCCAGCGGAACAGCTGGCCAGCAGTGGGATCGGCAGGCGCAACCAGCGTCATCAGGTTGCCCGTCTTCTCGCCATCGAAGAGGACTTCCATCGTTTCGATGTTCGGCAGCACGTCAGCCAGGAACTTCTCGATGGTGATTTCTTCGACCTTGTCGGTGCTGCGCTTGGCGACCTTGGTCGGCTTGAGCGCGTCGAAGGCATCCGGGTTGATCTTGCGCTTGGCGCTGCGGTCGGCGAACAGGATGTTCGGCAGCTTGAGGTCAGTGACGACAGCCAGACGACGCTCCAGTGCGGACGTCAGGCCGAGCTCGGTCACCTTCTTCTGCGCGTTCTCGATCTGGGCCTTGGTGATCAGGGACTTCGGACGGCGGTAGTTCGCGGGGGCGACCATCGCCTCGAAGGCCTTGACCGATTCTTCCAGGTCCTTGTCTTCGCTCAGGTTTACGATCAGCGAACCGATCGCGGAGTTGCGCAGGCCGGCGACAGCCATCGGCGTCTGCTGCAGGATCGACCACACGTAGTTCACTTCGGCTTCGGGCGGCAGCTTGTCGAACTTCTCCAGCAGCAGATCGAATGCGACCACGTTGTGCTTGTGTTCTTCGCCGCGATACAGGCTGCCCTGCTCGATCAGTTCCAGCACGGTGTCAACCGCATCGGACTTGATTTCCCGCAGCGCGCGCAGCAACACCTGATGCTTGGTACGCAGCGCGCCCAGGGTGGAGTCGCGGTCCGCGTGCGAGACTTGGTAGCGACGGTCGACGTTGACGTGGTAGTGTTCCCAACGCTCGACTGCGCCGTCGATGTAATCGCCGACGGTGACCGAGGCACCGAAACGGGCTTCGGTCGTCAGGAAAGGCTCGAAGACTGCCAGCGACTTGACGAACTTCGACAGGGCTTCACACACCTGATCGTAGGCATCGTCACCTGTGCGGATATCCCACACGGACGTCATAGAGCCGTCAGCCTCGATGGCGACAACGCCGCCGATGTTGCGGATCACGTTGCGGCAGCAGGCGCAGTCGTGCTGCGTGCGCTTGCGGAAGATCGGATTGGTGCCGGCCGGGAACGCTTCGAGGTACGTGTTCCAGATGCGGTAACGGAAGCTGTCTTCCGTCTGCTGCGCACCCGACACGTCCACGCGGAACAACGGCTTGGTCTGCATCGCAGCCCACTGCTTGCTCACGGCCTTCTGGATCTTGGAGAAGTCCAGGTCAACAATCTCGTTCATCGAATATCCTCTTTGTAGACTGAGTGGTACTGCTAGGTGTCTTTACAGCTTCTTGCGGCGCGTGCGCTCGGGTTTCTTGGGTTCGGCCCGAGCGCCTGCGATTTCGATTTCCTCTTTCGAGGCCGGGACCTCCTTGCCGGCACAACGTCCGGCAAGTGGTACCCATCGGTAGTTCATGACTCGCCCGTACCAGGTGTCCGAGTAGATCACCTGGACCTTCTTGCAGTGAACACATTGACGACGCCTGTTGCCGAGCAATCGCGCAGGCGGGTGATCTTCCCAGGCGTGTCTCATGTGGTCAGTCCTTGAAGAATGGGCGGAAGTCGTCCAGCTGTTTGATCAGGTAGCCCATCGGCTTCTTCATGCGCTTCTCCAAGCCGCTCTTGTTCTTCTCAACCTTCTTGCGATCGGCCAAGAGGTCGTTGCGGCTCATGTTGCGCAGGCTGATGATCGGGCGGCCGAGGACATACTTCGCGTCCTCAACTTCGACCTTGGCCTTCTTGGCGTAAACCCGATAGACCTCGTCGTTGGTCTTGAGCTTCTTGTCCTTGAGGATCTTCATGATGAAGTCGATCAAGTCCACTGCCTGAATCAGCAGCGAGAGGCGGTGAATCTCCTTCTCGTCCTGCTTGATCCAGTAGGCGCAGGCCTTCTTCTCCAACGACACACGCCACTTCACCCACAGCGTGAGGACCTTGGGTAGGGTCATCGCCTTCATCTTGGCGGCGGCCTGGCCCGTCTCGTCCTTGTAACGGCGGGTGAAGTTCAGCACGTAGCTTTCACGTGCGGTCATGATCGCCTTGCACTTCTCGATCAGGCGCTGCAGGCGGTTGTCAGCCTGCTTCTTGAACACCACGACCATCTTGCCGTAACGGTCCTTGGTGTCCGAGTCGTCCATCACGGTCTGCACGCCGTCGAAGGCCGCGATCTTCTCCAGAGCCTTGAGCATACTGGAGTAGGCGAACGTGGTGAACGTCAGCGTGCGCTTCTTCTCGTCGTAGTGCGACTCGGAGTGCAGTTCAACACGGCCACGCTTGGTCGAGAACAGAGCCTTGCGGTGTTCGTCGTTCTTGCCCGTCTCGCGTCCGCCGTAGGTACCGACAACCCGAAGCGTCTTCGCCAGCAGCTTGGGCGTGAGCTCCTCACCGTTGTATGCCGCCTCGAGGACCTTCAACACGGTTTTGCCGTCGAAGGATGGGATGTTCGCAGTCGCACCAGGCGCGATGCCGAAGCGGCCGTTGAGGAACAGCAGCGGGATCAGCGCAGGCAGCGTCAGCGGCTCGACGTCCTTGGAGTCGTAGTTCGGCACCATCTCCATGACCGGCAGATAGAACTTGTCGAACAGCACGGCATCCGCAAACTTGGACAAGCGAGCTTCGGTGTATCGCATTGCTGCGTAGCCAGGCTCGGACAACGAACCCCAGTTGCCTTCACCGTCGACCAACGCATGGCAGGTGTTGTTGACCTTGCCTTCGTTGTTCGCCATGCCGACCATGGCGCCGTAGATCGCGCTGTCACCGTGCGGGTGGAAGCGGCCCATGGCGTCACCGACGATACGCGCAGCCTTCATGTGAGGCTTGTTGCTGTGCGTGCCGAGTTCGTGCGCGGCCCAGAGGATGCGACGATTCACCGGGTTCATGCCGTCACGGTAATCCGGGATGGCACGATCTTCCAGCACTGCGTTGCCGTATCGTTCGTAGGAGGAGACGCTGAAATCCTCCAGCGACTGCTCGATGACGGCAACCGCGATCTTGGCCGGCGGGCCCGAACTGACCTCGCCCTTCTTGCCGCGCTTCACTCGGGGCTTCTTGTCTTCTTTGGTTTTCTTTGCCATCGTCATTCAACCCCGAACAGAACTTTGCGGAAGGCGGGACTCGGTCCGAGCAACTGCTCGAATGCCTTGCGACCCTTTGCCTCCGCGTCGATGATGCGAATGAGCGTGCGCTCGTTCGGACGCATGGCGATACCGAGGTCGTCGGGATTGATTTCACCCCAACCCTTCAAGTACGTCATGTCCACCTTGGCGCCGCCCACCTTCTTGGTGACTTCTTCCTGCGTCATGCCGAAGTACACCACGCCCTTGTGCTTGGCCTTGAACAGCGGGCTGCGCACTGCGTACACACGACCATCGCGGAGCAGCTGCGGCATGAACCGGAACAGGATCGCGAGGATCAAGGTGTCGATGTGGCTGCCGTCAACGTCTGCGTCGGTCATCAGGATGATGCGACCGTACGCGGGTTCAGCGTTGGCCTTCTTGCCGCTCAGGTCCACGCCGAGTGCAGCCAGCAGGCCCACGACTTCGGCATTCGCATTGACCTTGTCCTTCTTGGCAGCAAGCACGTTCAGCGGCTTACCGCGAAGAGGGTACACAGCCTGGAACGACTTGTCGCGCTTCTGCTTGGCGCCGCCGCCTGCCGAGTCACCCTCGACGATCAGCAACTCGCGGTCCTCGATAGGCACGCGCCCGACAATGCCAGCCAACTTGGTGATCAGGCCCTTGCCAGCAGCCTTGACGTTCTTCACCAGCTTCTTGTCCTTGAGGAAGTCGGACGTCTTGGAGCGCAGCAGGGTGGCGCGTGCGATCAGGTCGCGAGCCATACCCTTGTTCTTGGTCCAGAACTCGGTGAACTGCTCACTGAACTGCGGGTACGCAACTTCGTACACGCGGTTGTCGACCAGCTTGTCCTTCGGCTGGTTGTTGAACATGGGTGCGGCGATCTTGTAGTTCACCAGACCCATCAGACCGTCACACAGGTCCTTCTGGGTGAATGCCGGGCCGTCAGACTTCTTGCCCTTGCGCTTCGACTTGCCCTTGCCGCGAGCCTTGGCCTTCTGGGCCTTGGCTTTCTCCTTCTCCTTGACGCCAGAGAAGTCGACCAGGGTATCGTACAGCGCCTTCTGGAGTGCGCGCGTATGCTCACCACCGTCCTTGTTGAACAGGCCGTTGGTGTACGCCTGCACGAGGTCACTGCCTTCGGCGTCAGTAAACCCGATCGCCACGTCGGCTTCCTTCGTGCTGAACACGATGGGCTTGCCGGTGATCGTTGCCTTCACCTGCTCGATTTCGTAGGCGAGGAACTCCTGCGGGCCGGCAGTCTTGAAGGTCTTGGTCTTGCCGTCGGCCTTGGTGAACTTCACCTCGAGGCCCTTGACCAAGTACGAGGTCAGTCGGCACCATTCCAGCGCGCGCCTCGTACCCATCTTGGCGCCCTTCTGGAAGAGCGTCATATCGGGTTCGAGCATCACGACCGTGCCCTTCTTGGGCTTGATGCCGTGCGGCATCTTCGGTGCTTTGGTCTTGTACGGCGCCTTTGCCAGCTTGGCGTCCTTGTACTCGATTGCCCACCACTGACCCTTGCGGAACGTCCACACGGTGAAGCGCTTGGCCATGGCGTTCGTCGCCTTGATGCCAATGCCGTGCGTGCCTCGGCTGATCTGGTCGCTATCGAAGTTGGAGCCGCCGTGGGTCAAACCCGTGACGACGTACAGCTTGGACAGCTTCTCGCTCTTGCCGTGTTCGTTCTCGAAGGTGTCGTGATCGACCGGGATACCTTCACCGGCGTCAAGCACCCAGTAGATGCCCGGCTTGGAATCTTCGATCAGGTGTACCAGCTTGTTCTCACCACGCAGTGCGCCGTCAACGCAGTTATCTGCGGGTTCGCGCCAGCAGGTCCAGAGACCATCACTGTCGGGTGCGCCGATATATGGAGTCGGCTTTTTCCTGATGCCGAGAAGTCCCGCGAATCGCTGGATCTTCGGTGCAGTCTTTTTGGCCATGATATGTCACTGTGATAGGAGAGTGCCCTGCCCACATGGGGCTGGTCAAACCCGATGTGGGCAAGACACGCGGACAGGATGTATAACGCAATGAACGCTCCGCAACACACTGGAAGCGGAGCGTTCATCATGCCGAGGCTAAGCTCGGCGGCCGGCATTCAGCGATCAGTCGGCGTCGACCGGGCGCTTCTTCTTCTTGCCGTCCTTGGACTTCTTGCCCTTCTTCTTGAGCTTGTCCTTGTTCTTCGACTTCTTGGCCTTCGGCGCTTCGTCTTCGTCGCCGTCGTCTTCGTCGGCGGCCGGCTTCGACTTCTTGGCCTTGGCGGTCTTCTCGGTCTTCGACTTCTTGCCAGCCTTCTTGCTGGACTTGGCCGGCTTGGCAGCCTTCTTGGCGGTCTTCTTCGCGGCCGGGGCGGCGTCGGCGCCTTCCAGGGCAGCGGTCAGAGCTTCATTGGCGGCATCGACGGTTTCGACGGCCTTGGCCAGGGCCTTCTGGGCAGCTTCGACGGCCTTGGCGGCCTTCTTGAGTTCACGGGACATTTCTAATACCTCGATAACAGGGTTGTTGGATATGGGTGTGTGTAACATGGTGGAGCGGTGTTGCAACGAACAGGGCTCGGGTTTGAGCCCTGTCCGATCAGGCGCCGGCTGGCAGACGATTACTCGTCGTCGCCGTCGTCTTCATCTTCGTCTTCGTCTTCCCAGTCGCCGTCTTCGTCCTCGTCTTCGTCGTCCGAATCGGAGTCATCGTCGTCGCCGTCGTCCTCGTCTTCATCTTCGTCGTCCGAGTCGTCCTCGTCTTCGTCGTCGGAGTCCGAATCATCTTCGTCCTCGTCATCCGAATCGGAGTCATCATCCTCGTCCTCGTCTTCGTCGTCCGAGTCGTCGTCGGAGTCCGAATCATCTTCGTCCTCGTCCTCATCCTCGTCTTCGTCGCCGTCTTCGTCGGAATCTTCGTCCTCGTCTTCGTCGTCCGAGTCGTCTTCATCCTCGTCTTCGTCGCCGTCGTCTTCGTCCTCGTCATCCGAGTCGTCTTCGTCGGCGGCCGCAGCCTTCTTGGCCTTGCCGGCCTTGCCCTTCGGAGCCGGCTCGGCGCCGTCGTCGTCCTGGGCCACGATCTGCACTTCGACGCCGGCGGCGCGGGTGTTGATGGTGATGACTTCGCCGTCGGTGGTGGTCACGGTGATCAGGCCGTTCTCGCCCTCGACCACGGTGCCCTCGAAGGCGCTGGCGGCGATGGTGCGCTTGACGACCACGGTCGCTTCTTCGCCGGCTTCACCCTTGACGACCAGCACGCGGCTGCGAGCGAAGCGCGACACCACGAACTTGTTGCTGCGTTCCTTCTTGTGGCGCAGGCTGATGAACTCGCCATCGGCCGACGACAGCAGGGTGCCCTGGATTTCGACGACGGTATCGGCCAGCAGCGTCACGTTGAACAGCAGCTGGTCGGCGCCGACGCTGCCCTTCTTGCCCTTGCGTGCCTTCGGAGCCGGAGCAGCCTTGGCGCCACGCTTGGTCTTGGTCACCTTCTCGGCCTTGGCAGCAGCGCGCTTCTGCGCACGGGTCTGCTTCGGAGCCTTCTCGGCCTTGGCGCCGCGCTTGGCCTTCGGAGCAGCCTTCGCCTTGGTCGCCTTCGCAGCCTTCGCAGCCTTGCCGCGCGGTGCCTTGGTCTTGGCAGCAGCCTTGGCGCCGCGTGCGGTCTTCTTCTCGGTGGCCTTCTTGGTGGTGCGGGCGGTCTTCTTCTTGTCCGCAGCCTTGGTCTTCTTGGCGGTGGTCTTCTTGGTCGAACGTGCCATGGTGTAGCGTCTCCGTTGTGAGATTTGTTGCGAAATTGGGTTCAGGGTATTGCAGTGTTGCTGTTACACGGAATCTTTACAGATTCCAGATTGGGCGATTATTCCTCGCCCTCTTCCTCGCCCGAATCTTCTTCCGGCAGGATGGACATGAGGAACATATCGCCGTGCTTCGGCAGCAGCAGTTCCTCGACGCCCGACTTGGACGGCGGCACCCAGTCGGCGCTGCTCTTCTGGGCAGCCTGCACCAGGTCGTGGCGGTCGTACAGGTCGAACGACTCGCGCTCGTTCAGGTTGTTCAGCAGGTCAACGAACTTGCCGTCGGCCAGGCTGTTGCCACGCAGGGCGACACCGAAGATGACCAGCGGCGCGTAACCCGCGTCTTCCTCGAACTTGGCAGCGACCTGCTCCAGGTAGTTGATGACCTGGCCGACAGCGTTGTCCAGTTCGCCAGCGGCGTACAGGCTACCAGCGTTGACCGTCAGGTTGACGAACACGTTGCTGGTGATGCCGGCGTCGGCGTCAGCCGCCATGTTCAGCGCGGCCGAATCGGTGTTGGCCCAGGAGGTAACGCGGATCAGATCGGAGAACAGCAGCGGCTGGCTCGGGTTCGGATCTTCCGAGTCGGCCAGCAGGAACGCGTGGTCAGCCGGCAGGCCGAGCGCGGTCTGCACGCGGTTCTGGAGTTCGACAGCCAGCTTGCGCATCAGGGCGACCTGATCGCTACGCTTGCCCAGGTACACGACGTTCTGGCCTTCCAGTTCGGCGGCGATGTTGAACACCGACGACATGGCGTTGCGCAGCAGACCGCGTGCAGCTTCCGGATCCTTGGCCTTGACCTTCTTGTTCACCGGACGGAACGGGTTGAACAGGTTGGAGTTCTCGTGGCCTTCGATTTCGACCTTCTCCAGGATCGACTTGAACGTTGCGTTGTTCTCCTCGAAACGCTCGAAGTTGGTCAGGTCGAGGGTGATGATGACGCCGACCGACAGCTTGTTCAGGCTGACCTGGGCGTTCTCGGTCTTGGTCAGGACCTTGGCATCAGCCGGCTTGGCTTCGGTGACTTCGGCGCCCGGCTGCGTTTCGATACGCACCTTCTCGGGGGAGGCTGCGACCTGCTGCATCTTCACCTTCTCGGCGGTGGGGATGGGATTCTCGTTCGACATGGTTGTAACTCCTGCGTCAGTGACTTTGTTGTCGTGTGAACTGCGTTGTTGTGTGGATGAAGCGGTGAATCAGATGCCGACGTTCAGGCCTTCGGCTTCGGCGTCGTCGAGCATCTTGGTCAGGCGGCGGACAAACTCGCGACCCGCATCGAGCGGCAGACCGCCGACAGCGACGTGCAGCAGATGCTCGGTGTCGTTGCTGCTGGCTTCGACGCTGGCCTGACCAACGTTGTTGCCTGCCCGGAGCGAACAGCGCAGGCGGTCGAAGTCGAGGGGAAACACGCCGTCGGGACGGATCGCTGCGGATTCGCGGGTCGAGACGTTGATGACCGGCGCACGCTTCACGACTGCACGCTTGGTGACGACCTTCGATGCTGCGGTGTTGCTCTTCGCGGGACGACCACGCTTGGCGGCGTTCGGCTTCTGCTGATTCTTCGGTGCGGGCATAGCGATAACCTCTTGGATAGTGGGTACTGCCTAGTGATTGATATTTACAGTTCCTTGCGGACTGCCTATTCTTCGGCCGTTTCGAGACCCGCTTCCGATGCAGAGGCAATTAGCATCCGCAACTTCTTGGCGACCTTCTGGCCTTTTTCGAGTGGAATCGTGGTTCCCTTCTTGGTGGGCTTCCACTCGCCGCTCGCCTTGTCCTTGTAGTAGTGGCGGATATCCACGTAATGCTTTCCGCCATACTCCTGCACGGACAGGACGACACGGCCGCTGTCGGACTTCTTGACAAAGGTGGTCAATTCCGAAAGATCGAGTTTGGGCTTTTCGGCCTTTTTCGATTTCGTCGGCTTGTCACCCTTCGACTTCTTGTTTACAGCTTTTTCCACTTCGTCCTTACTGCGGGTTTTTCCCGATTTCATGCCGGCACCTTTTTGTGATCGCGCAGGATGTTGATGTGCGATTTGCACCAGGCGATGACGGTCGACGGGAACAGCGTGTAGCGGTTGTCCCGCAGTACCTGCTGAACTGCACGATCATCAACGCGCCATACAACGGACAGGTTTTCTTCCATCGCGATGGCTTCGCACTCCTCGATCAGGCACTGAGCGGTGTCAGCGTCGATCCCAGCCACGTCGTAAACCCGAAGCTGGTTGGTGTGGACAGACAGACTCACCGCGAAGGTGACGCCGGCGTCGTTGTACTTGGCGACGATCAGCGGTGCACCAAGCTGCTCCTTGATGGCAGCCATGATCTGCTTGGAGAGTCCGCTCATGCCAGACCAACCCGCGACAGACCCATGAAGCTGTCCAGCAGCGCGGCATGTTCCTCGCGCATCTGCTCCACCGTCTTGTAGAAGCTCGGCGGATTCGAGAACTCCAGCTTGGAGAACCCGACACGCGGCAGGAACTGCTCGATGTTGCGATCCTGAACTTCATGCACCATCAGGGCGTGACCGTACAGCGTGGCGCAACGCTGGGCCTGCTGGATCAAGGCACGCATCAAACCACGACGGCGGTTCTTCGGGTTCACGAACAGACCAGTGATGTAGACCGTCGGGGTTTCCTTGCGATCTTCCAGCGTGCGCTTACCGACACGAATGTCGACCGTCCCTTCGGCGGTTTCAACACGGCAGTTGATCGACAGGCCGGCACGGCGCTGGCTGTTTTCGATCAGGTCCTGCAACTGGACAGTGAACTGCGGGAGAAGCAAGCACTGCGCGAGACTTTCCATAGGCTGGACGAGGCGTACATTGGGCTGAGACATGATATGGGAACTCCGATATAGAAGAAACGGGTTTGACAACTGGGATCAGGACGCCTTGAGCTTGCGGAATTCCTTGACGTCCTTGAAATGCTCGTGGAAGAACTCGCCCTGCGATTCGGCGAGAGTGAACTGGGTGAATTCCTTGACCGACACGTCCTCGTAGAGGTACTTGCCGCCGTTCTTGAACTCCAGCTTGAGGCGCTGGCTCTGCGGGTTGTACCATGCGGTCAGGATCGTGGACGACTCGATGTTCAGACGCCAGATCGGCTTGGTGCGGGCCGACGAGGCTGCTGCCTTCTTCTGCTTGGTCGAGGTCAGCGCGTCAGCCTTCTTCTTGGATTTGGGCGCACGCTTGATGCTCTTGGGACGCAGGCGCAGGTTGGCTTTCTTGTCACGGCCCACACGGTTCTTTTCGGGCAGGCCTTCAACCGCATCGGCAGCATCGCGGTCCATGATCTTGCCGCTCGACTTGTTCTTCTTGGCGTCCTTCTTTTCAAACCCGTCTTCGAGGGCGACCGGAATGGACAACGTGCGAGCAACGCTGCGCACCGCCAAGCGGTTGGACTTTTCATCACCGCTGGTCAGAATGACCCGTGCGCCGTCAGTCTTGGCATCTTCGCCGAGTTGCTTGGCCAGCTTCTTCGCGTCCTTGGCAGCGGGACACAGGACGACAAACTTGGCTGCCTTCTTCTTCTTGGTCGCCTTGGCAGGCGCCTTCTTGCCCTTCGACTTCTTCGCAGCCTTCGGTTCGACGCCGACGGTCTTCACGCTATCGTCGTCAGCGCGGGGACGACCGCGGCCGGCGACTACGTTGCCAGTCACGTCTTCCGCCGTGGCTGCGGTGTCCAGCACCTTGATCTTGGATGCGGGAATGGTGATCGTGCGGCCCGTGCGCGTGAAGTCCAGCGACGGCTTCTTGTTCAGGCGTTCTTCAACTGCCTTGGCATCCTGTGCCGAATCGAAGCGGAAGCGGATGGTTTCTTCTTTGGTGTTGCGGGCCTTGCGGACGTTGTTTGCCATGACGGGAATTCCTCTTGGGATGTTGTCGTTTCGATGTAGGAAAATCGCGCTCAGTTGTTACGCCTAGATTTTCAAACCCGAAGCGACAAGCGCGAATGTCGCTCTCTAGGGAAGTATATCACGCCCGTGAAAGACGTGTCAAGGGATCGCACCCTAAGCGGCGCAGTGGGGTTACGCCGATCGGGTTTGAAGTTCTCAGGAGTTCCGAAGCAGGCTATTGCCCGCGTAGGTGCCCTCCATCATGGAGAACGAAATGCGCAGATACTCAGGCATCCGCGTCATGTAGTTTTTGTCGAAGGAGAAGATCACGTCGTTCACCACGTCCCACCACAGGTCCACACCGTGCGGCAGTTCGCCGTCACCAAACGTTTTCTTGGTGAACGCAGTCGGGCGAGAGGTCTTGCGCTGGTTGTCGCGGAGTTCGATCAACCAGTTGACGTATTGGTCCAGTTCCTGGCCGCGCAGCCTCGTGTACAGGCGAAGCGCGTAGCTGCGACCGTCCTTGGTGAGGAACAGGTTCTCAGCCTTGAACGTCTCGTATGCGAAAGAGGTCAGGTGCATACGGCGCAGCGATTCCGGCAGCGCATCGAAGGAGAAGCCCGGACCGTTCATGTGGTCGAGGCTGATCGAATCGAAGAAGCGCGCGTCACGGTACTTGCCGAGCGGCCGGCGAATGCTGGCGCGCTGAATGTGGGACGGCGGCATCGGATGCGGAATGATGACCTGCGAATCTTCGGGAATGGCTAGAGGTACTTCGCGCTGCACGATGCCGTAGCCGGGCGCGTCGTTGTCCATTCCGACGAAGGTCCAACCGTTGTGGGTGTAGCTGTCATACTGCTCCAGAGGAACAGACAGCTTATAGGTGCGAATAGCCATGGGAGTTTACTCTCGATATGTAGGCGATTGACTGGTCGGTAGAAGCAACCAGCGTCCTTGTTGATAGTGACTGGGCATTTGCTGTGGCACGTGTATTGAAAACAGCGACCCCAATCACGGTGATATGCTTCGCGCAACGTGCCTCCGTTTCCGGTATGCGCTAGCCAACCTCTACTCCGTGATTAGGGCAACACGATGATTCGACTGTAGCAGCACGATTAGTTTCGCGCTGTAGTGTTCAGGCATCATGCGTCTCCTAACGCTATGGTTCGATTTCGCCCTAGTCTGCGTAGTCATCACCGCTAGTGCGGTAATGCTCTTCCAACTCCGCTTCGAGGGCTTCGTTCTGTTTCTTGCGGCACGGCTCACAGACCTCGTACACAGGTCCAGCCATGCCTTCTTCGGGATCACGGACCGAACGCAACTCGACGTTCTCCGTTTTGCACCAGTCGCAACGCCCAACGAGTTCCTCACGTTTCGGGATGTGGCGTGCGCAGAAGTCCAGGTACTCGGCACCGAACGAATCGGTTTCGCCTTGCACGCGCACTGTTGCGTCACTCAGACAACCGTGATGATCGCACGCGACGGTAGCTGGCGGTACGCTCCGTGCGCCCGGCAGAGTAGAGACTGGTCCAGATGATACGTCAGCCATTTCGCATAGCTCCTTTGCTGTGGGCAGAATCCGACAATTTTTCAAACCCGAATCAGTGTGTTCGATATAGAGTCGGGCAAGGACAGTATAACACAGTCGAATGAAAATGTCAAATATAGCCCGCTGCAGGTATATGCGTACGGGTTTGAAATATCTAGGTTTTAGCGCGGAAAAGAAAAAGGGACCATGCCAGTAGCACAGTCCCCTTGGCGCACTATTTCAATGCGCCTGTAATCGTAAAGCTGTAGGTCATACGGTTCGTCTTCGGTTCCAGTTCGCATTCAATCTTGAGCTTGCACTCCACCGCCGAAGTGCGCAGCTTGATTTGCTCGGCCATGCCCCCGATGACTTTGGCCGCCGCATCGCTCAACGTCAGCGGCAAGGAAGAGTAGTCGATACCCTTCTCCTTAGCCATCGTTTCGTTCAACTGCTGGAGAAATGCGTCAAGGTGTTCAAGACGAAGGTCCGGGTTGATGTGCCCGACAACATGGGGCACGCCGTCTCGCGGAATGGTGAAGGAGCCGTCGAGGTTGATCAGGATCGGACTTCCCAGTTGGGTGCCCATAGTTATCGGTTCCTTGGAAGTCGTTTCTGTTTCTTGTTGCGTTTAGCCTTTTTGTCGGCAGTCCCTTTTACAGGATCGCCGCCGGTGACTTCATCCACCCCGACAACTGAAAGGATATATCGCACCTCATAAGGGGAAGTCTCGTACTTGGCGCACAGGACGTCGAACGTTGCAGAGTTGCGCTTGGACCTGAACTCCGCGAACAGAGAGGCAAAGGCCTTGCCGACCTCAGAACTGAGGATCGTCCGCATCTTGGTGTTAGCGCGATCGGTCAACTCAAGATCGTGGTCGCGGGTCAATTCCCGGATCATCTGATCGTAGGTCATGCCCGTATACAAGAACCGAGCGCACGCTTCCTTTACAGGAGTTTGGTGCGTGCTGCTCGGCAGGGTGTAGATGAAGGTCATCAGCGGATTGAGGAGCGAGCCTCGTTTCACGCTGTCAATCATCACACCCAGAAAATCTTTCTTCTCGCGCTCAACGTCGAGCTTGGCAATACGCTGGCCGGTGCGCAGCACAATGCGAGAAAGAGGTTGTTCGTGGCAGACTACGCCGCCTTGTTCCTTTACGGGTGCGAAGTCGAAGGGCACGCAGCCCTTGACCTCGACCAGCCGCAGTGCCGATGCAAATACGACGACGATTACTTCCGCGTATTCTGCGGAGTTCAACGTCGGCAGATTGCGGTAGAAATCCTGCATGGCTACCAGAAATAGAACACGCTTCTCGGGTTTCGCTGCGGGCAATACGTCTCCACTGCGAACAACAAGGACGTCACTGGACGTCCCGATCGTCTTGGCCTTGACTAGGAAATCTACCACCTGCAACGGACTGTTGTATGCAACGCCAAAACAGTACATGTGGTGGTTCTCTCTTTTATCTGTGGAGTCTTTACAGTTTCTCGAAGTGGTCCAATTCGCACTCAAATACGAGGCCGGGTTGGTTCAGGCGGCGACACGTTGAGGTCCACAGCCCGAAGAGCCGGTAGCCATCAATATCCAGAGTGATCTTCGGCGTAGGCGCACCGTACGGCTGCTGAATATACAGGGGCACCTGGTCGAGACTGTCGAATTCGATCACGGCAGGATGAATCTTGACTACGCCACGCACGGTCATAACTCGGGACACGTGCGGCTTGGACTGAGCCATGAATGGAATGCAGTCCATCAGGAAGGAGCCCAGTTTGGCTACGACTGGGCGATCGTCCACCTCTATCAGATGGGTTGACTCGTCACCTACCGGAGGCGTGAGTAGCTTCGGCATCAGTACAGGTTCTCCGAGTAAAGATCCTTCTTGGGCCAGCCGCCGACCTTGCGCAACTGGTTGTTCGCTTCCGCCAGCACGCGGGCCTGTTCACGGTTGTACCAACGGCCGTGCTGGTCGATGAAGCCTTGCTTGGACCAAAGCTCTTCACCGAACTTGCCGCGCAGTAGACCAACGAGCGGACCCATGATGCCGTCGTAGTGACGCGGGCCTGGCACGATGATACCGAACGGCGTACCCATCGGCGAACGGAACACGTAGTAGTTGCCGGAGCAGACGATCAGCGGCGAGGACAGGTTCGGAACATGCGGAGCCGGCGACACGTTGGCGTTCACCGAGAACATGGACAGCGAGCCCTCAGCGACCGACACTTCCGAATCGGTGTCGAGTACATGCACGCGCAGATGATCGTAGCTGTCGCGGCCCAGGATGTAGACGACGGCGCCAGGCAGTTTCGACGACACGCACGGCACGCCCTTGAACAGGCGGGTGTTCTCGAACTGGCCGAAGTCCTTGCGCAGTTCAATCTCACGCTCGGACGGCAACGGCAGTGGGTTGTACGGAAGCTCCGGCAGGACTTCGTGCTTGGTGGGATCGGCTACGTTCACTGCGAGACTCCCAGGCCCATACGCTTGACCGAAGCGTAAATGTCTTCGGACTGGAGCCGCGCTTCCTCGTCAGGAGTGCGCGACAGATGGGCGAGGTCAGCACGGTGCTGGAAGATCGCGGCTTCGACGCTCTTGAGTTCCGACAGGTACTCGCCCAGCGTTTGATTCAGGCGGCTGCCGCGAGGACCACGCGGGCCGATGCTCGGATCAGCAGCAGCGACCTGGCGATACAGTCGCTCCTCTTCTGCGATAGCGAGCTCCAAGTAGGAGGCAGCGTCCTCGAGAGTGAGTACACGCGGCAGCACCTTGGGCTCGGCGCCTTCAAGGTGTGCACGAACGAGGCAGTCCTTGGCTTCCAGCAGCTTGCGCAGGCCAGCAGACTTCTCGGCACCGTCCGGCAGCGTAGCGTCCATCTGGCGTGCGAGTTCGCAGATGGGCTTGCTGACTTCCTGCAGGTCGGGCCGCAGGTGTTCGTACTTGAAGTGTCTCAGGATCGGAGAAGGCATCAGTCGGTTTCCTTTTCGATTTCGGTGAGGGCGAAGTCCCGCAGGCCGAAGTAATCAGCCTTGTACTCGCGCTCGTGGATGGTGACGCTACGCTGCACGGCGGCCGATCGGGTGAAGCGCACGGCGCCACGATAGAAGCGAATGTTGAGGACCTGCTCGCGGTCATCGTAGACAAGCTCCTGCACGGCTTCACGGCACAGAAGCGTCACACTGTTACGCGCGAGCGCAACCAAGCTGGAGTTGATCTTCTTGTCCTTGCCCGTCTGCAGGCGAGCCAGCGGTTCGAGGCGGATCGACAGGTCGAACCATTGGCCACCGACACGGTCCTGACCATGACGGTAATAACTGTGTTTCATAGGCTCGATGTTGTCGTGCGCCGCGCGACGAATGCCGGCGGCAGCTGCCATCACAACGGCCAAATAGATATCGGAATTCACAGGTTGCTTCCTTTCAGAGTGTTTCGATTTCGGGGCACAGCTTGTGGAACAGCGCCTCGTCAACTTCGATTTGGAACACGCGGAGAGTACCCTCACCGACGCGACTGATGTGGTAGTCCGAATCGTACGCGATGATGCCGCGAGGATCCTGATGCAGGTCGGCGACCAGTTCATTCAGGTCCTGAACGTCAGCTTCGAGACTCTCGCACGTACCGAGGTCAGTAGCCTTCAATCGGAGGTTCTTGTTGGGCCCTTCCTGAGTGATGTAGACCCAAAGCGGGTGACCATCACTCACGGAGAAGCCGCGCAAGGCATGCGCCAGCGTTTCATAGTCTTCCGTGGACTTCGGCCCCTGTACCGACAGCAGCAATGCAATGCGCGTAGCCATGACTCAGTTCCCCTGCGATAACGACGAGTTGAGGGCAAGCAACTGCACCGCGAGCTTTCTCTCGGTCGGTGTCAGACTTTCCCAGTGTTTGCGGCGAGCCTCACGCAGCGCCTCACGGTCAGCTGCATTCTTCTCAACGGCCGCGTTCTTGCGCTCCTCGAAGGAGCCGCGTTTCTTTGCCTGTCCCACGTTACTCTCCTTCGCGCACCGGCGTCAGTGCGCCAGTGTCGATCCAGTTCTCGGTGCTGCACTTCGGGCACTTGACTACGTGCGCCGCGCCGTTCCGATCATCGTCCACCAGGCGGGTTTCGGACTTGCGGAATGCGAACACCGTCTTGCACTTCTTGCATGTGCATTTGTACTCGATGGTGTTCGGATCGGTTCCGTCTTTGATGATGCGCATTGCTCTCTCCTGAATGCGTCAGACCTTGGGCAACGTCACGCCCGTCTGGCCCTGGTACTTGCCCTTGCGATCACCGTACGATACTGCGCACGGATGGTCACCCTTGAAGAACATGAACTGCGCGATGCCTTCGTGCGCGTAGACCTTGGCCGGCAGGTTGGTGGCGTTGCTGATTTCGATGACGACGTTGCCCTCGAAGCCGGGTTCGATCGGCGTCACGTTGACGATACCGCCCGAGCGTGCATACGTGGACTTGCCGAGGCAGACGACCATAATGTCGCGCGGGATGTGGAAGTACTCCTCGGTGCGGCCCAACAGGTAGCTGTTCGGCGGCATGATGACGAAACTCTCTCCGGTCTCCGGGTCGATAGATGCCTTCACGTCCACGAGGCACTTCGGATCGAGACGCTTCGGGTCGATCATGGCGCTGTTGATGTTGGAGAACACCTTGAACTCTGGCGCCAGCGATACGTCGTAGCCGTACGAGGTCAGGCCGCGGCTGATGATCGACAGGGGATCCTGGGTGCGCGACTGCACTTCGACCGGACGACCGAAGAACTCCATGGACTGAACGCGCTCGGCGAATTGGATCTGCTTGATCTGGTCGGCCGAGAACGGCTCAATCATCGGAACGAACCGCTCCTCCTCCAGCAGCGTGCGAACACGGTAGCAGTTGAGGCGCATTGCCTCGAACAGGTCACCGACGTCCGCGAGTTCATCATCACCGATGAATTCCCGGTTCGCCGTAAAGGTACTGAGGTGTCGGAACTTCTGGACCTCGAAACGAATCGGGTCGAAGATTTCGGACTTCACGTCGCAGCGTTCGATGATCGAGGTGTCGCAGAGAATGCTCATGTTGTAGGTATCCAGAGTGCCGATCAGAACTTGCCGGCTATGTAGAGATTACGGATGCGCCAGAGTTCGATGACCTGACACACATTGCTTGTTGGTTGGCCGAACATATCGCTCAGACCTGAGGCACGTTTCAGCACCTTGAGTAGGTCGCGATTCTCCCGCATGTATTCATCCCACATGCGAGAGTAGAGCTTGGCGCACGACCTCGGATTGGTCAAACGCCAGCCTCCTCGTTGTAGCTCTTTCGCTTCGCGCCACGTGAGACCCGTGCGCACGCTCTCGCCGAATAGCACAGGCACGGACGGGCGAAGGATCTTCTTGGCGTGATAGGCGTCCTCAATGCTGACGCCTTTGACCTTCGCATAGAACGGGGAGAATCGCGTATCGCCCTTGGTGCTGCACTCCAAGAACGGCGCACGACCCGCGGTCAACACGGGCTATGCACCCGCTGGAGAGGGCCGCAGAAGAACGGCACAGTGCGGCGGAAGCGTTCGGCCGATCCGCAGAAGTACCAGCGCTCACCGTCCCACTGGAGGAACATGTCCTCGCAGACGTACTCGGGATTGCGCTTGCAGTTGCGAACGATCTTCTGGCCATCGTGTCCGATGATGGGCACACGGCACGCATAGACGCCGACCTCGACGGGCTTACCTGTTGCGTAACTCACAGTCATTTTAGAACGTTCCGTAGATGGACCGGAGCTTTGCGTAGGCATCTGCGTAATCACCTTGGAAATGGATTGCGATCCCGCCCGCTGCTTCCCAAGCTCGGCACACGTCACCACGGTCATCCATGATAACGTCACCCGGCTTGTGCATGAACAGGTGCTTGTTGATGCTGCCGTTCACGGGGAAGAACGGTATGTCGTCGTGTAGGTTGGACCGTGACCACACGCGCTTCTGGCCAGCCGCCTCATGGTAGTACGAACCGGGACAGCCCGTGAGAACTGCGGGGTTCAGCACACGAACCTTGCCGAAGAACTCCAACGCACCGTCCATGGGCAGCAGACTGGAGAAGAAGCTGCCGTGCGACTTCACCAGTTCCCACTTACGTTCCCGTGTCACTTCCCACGGATAGACTCCGAAGAAGAGCTTGAAGCCTCCATCGAAGTCGGCGAACGTCTGATCGAGGTCCAGGTAGAGGTAGGGATCAGCCTTCATGCTCGGTGTCCAGCAAAGGCAGGACCTTGAAACGCAGCAGGTCGGCATTGGCGAATCGCTTCGGCGCATCGGCGAGACTGTGCGTCCACGTGCGCAGGCGCTCGGGCTTGGCTGCGATGGCCTCACGCAGGTAATCGAAGTCGATCAGCCCGGAGTGTGCGGCCTCGTCCAGCAGCAACAGGACGTCTGCAACCTCGATGGCGAACTGCTTTCGTGCCGAGCGCTCGCCGTTGGTGGGAGTGAATCCCTGACCACAGCGTTGTAGCTTGGACGCCGCCTGCCCAAGCTCGCAGCACTCTTCCCGCAGGATATCCGCGACCTCGTCCTGGTAGTCGTTCAGCGGATCGACCTTGGCCACTCCGCTTCGACCGATCATGTTCTTGTCGAACGTCAAGTTCCTTCTCCTAGTCAGTGATGATGATTGATGCCGAGGCCCAGCCAGTCGGCGATCTGCACGAACGGCGTGACCTTGGTCCACAGCGCGTGTTCAATCGGGAAGGACAGCGTCAGGCCGAGGAAGAACTGCCACGTGAACAGCGAACGGCACTTGTGGTAGCAGCGATGCAGGAACCCGTTGTCGTCACGATGCACATGGGAGTGCGTAGCCTCGGACGGCACGTATGCGTCACGGGCAGTCGGGGGCATGGCGGGCACAGGACCCGATTGCGTCATCACCATGATGCGGCCCATACCGAAGTCGGCGTGTTCAAGCCACGTATCACCCGGCTGAGGATTCTCCGGCTTGGTTGCAAGGATGTTCATTTCACCACCGTCAGGGTTGGGCCGGCTCTGTTGACCCACACCTCTTCGTAGATGATGGAGTCTTTGATCGCGGCGAATAGGTGTTTGTGCATCGGTTGGCTGTTGGTGCTAATGACCGTGCCACCTTCGATGATGTAGATGTGGAACGTGCGAGGCCCAAGCTTCTGGGCCTTTCGCTTCTTTTCCTTCAAGGCCTTGAACTGCGCGAGACTCATACCCACATAGGTGTGAACCATATGGATAGCTCCGAGGTTCGCCATCAGCGGCAATCCTCAGGCGGCGGCAAGAGTGCGATCATTGGCGCAGCGATGGGCTTGATGCGTTCGTTCATCCAGTCGAACAGCACCAACTGGTTTTCAATCGGCATGTTGCCTTCGTGCTGAATCGTCTGGGTGACGTTGCGCCTGGTGAATGAGTCGCGCAGCGTATCTTCCATGTAGACAACCGTAGCGCGGCCGTGATCGGGCACCGTCTTGATGTGGAAGGACGACAGCGCGTTGCGGCCTTCAACGTCACTCTGGCGATAGACCGCGTAGCAATCGTAGCCCTCACACTCGCCGAGCGGGTGGGCTATCACACGATCATCGCCGGACACCGATGCCGACACGTACATGAACCTGCGACTCTCGTCCGAAGTGATTGCGTTCTTGCGGGCCTGCAGGTTGCGGCCTACGCTAAACGTGACCTTTATCTCGGACAGGAATTCTTCGATGGTCTTGCTCTCGTAACGCAGCAGCGCCGTCGAGACTTCTTCGACACGCTCCCTGTTCAGGTGGTCAAACTTCCCGGTCTTCGCCTTACGCTCGAACAGGGTGTAGCGATGGTGATTCGGCACCTCGTTGAATTCGTAGATGCTGCCACGGCAGGGGCCAACGACGAGGACTGCGATGCGATTGTTCACGTTTCCACTCCTAAGGAGGATTGTTGCGGTTGGTACTACTTGCGAAGCCACGCCAGCAAACGTTGCCAGACAGATGGCACGTTCGACTCGGCGAGAGTTGTGACCATTTTGACCGTCTCGACCTTCGTGTCATGGCTCATGCGAGCAATCTCTTCGGGTGAGAACGGCCTGTTGAAAGGATCCGACAGGCGCTCCATGGTGGTTGCGCTGAATCCCTTTCGGATGCGGCCCACGCGCTTGCGACTCGTGGACCCGAGACCCGGACCGTTTTTAGCCATCGTCCTGCTCACTGTTCTTTACAGCGTTGGCCGAGCGCTGCTCGATGAATGCCGACAGGCGCTCCACGAGGCTGTCACGAACCTCCAGGGTATTCTCCTGACCGTGGCGCACTACGGACTGGATGATTTCCAGGACCTCAGCACGGAGCTTCTCTCCCTTGGTGAGAGTGCGCTCGCGTGCAAGGGCTACGCCGTCTTCGGTCAGGTCACTCTGCTGCCAGCCGAAGGCATTGAACAGGCCGACGAGGTAGGGATCGAGGACGCGACGAATCTCCATGCCGTATTCGAGGATCGTGGCGCCGTCCCTTAGTGGGAACTCAAAGCGGTCCATCATGATCTTCCGATAGTCCATGAAGATGCCGAGATTCACCATGACGACGCCGCACTCGATCACGGACGGAGGATTGATTTCCTCGTCGCAACGCGAGAAGTATTGGCGGCTCTCGGCGTGGAACAACTCCGGATGAATGGTTGCCGTCACGTAGAACGAATTGGCCCGGGTCTTGAGGACTTCAACGTCCGCTTCGGCGAGGTACTTGAATTCCTGTTGCGTCACTTCTTTCTCCTTGCCTTGGCACTCTTACGTGCCTTCTTGACCAGCTTGGTCACGTCGATGGATACGGCGTTGTCCATTCCGTCGAACAACACGCGCGACTTGCCGCTCTCCTTGCGAACGGTCCACAGATTGCTGCCCTCACAGTAGTCCGATTCGTGAGGCGTGATGACGTAGATGTTGGGCACAATCTCCGACAGGGCCGGCAGGAAGACCTGCAGGAACTTGGTGCGGGAGATAGAGTCCATGTGTGCGCACGGTTCATCCAGCGTGAGCATGTTGACGCGCTTGTCATCAGGCAGCAGCGGCAACAGGGAGAACACGAACAGCAGACGGAATGCGTTCGACTCGGCACCCGAAAGGTTGCGCACGTCGCTCGGTGGATGACCGTTGCTGCGATCAACCATGATCGACAAGCCCTTGTCACCAGCGATCACGCCGAAGACGAAAGGCTCGTTGAAGATCAGGTTGGAGTAGGCATTGAGGTTCTGTTCCAGCAGCGCGCAAATCTCGTTCGCCACTACCGTCTTGATGCCCTTGCTGCTGTATGCCTTCGACAACGCACTCAGCAACTTCTTGTCCTCAACCAGTGGGCGTGCCTCTTCGATCTTGGCCGAGACGCGCTTCACCTCCTTTTGGTACACCTCAATCTCGCGGTCTGCTGAGGAGGCGTTGTCCAGCGACTGCACGATTTCCGAGAGTTCGGCCTTGGATCGTTTGATCGACTTGCCGAGGCGCAACAGACGCTCTTCGGTTTCGGTGATCTGGCCACGAACGAGGTTGACCGTACGCAGGCCACTCAGGCGGTCGTTGTTCTCGATCAGCTTGTCGCGGGATGCCAGGTGCTTGATGATATCCTCGCACAACTCAATGGCAGTATCGAGTTCGTCCATGGTCATATCGGCCGTGGGCTTCTCTTCGGGTGCCTTGGGCTTCTTCACGTCTGCCAGCATTCGGCTGTACAGGTCGTGCTTCTCCCACACCTTCAACTGCTTCTTGATCGTTTCGATTGCCGGCCCAGCAGCGGAGATACGCTTGCGCAGCTTGTCTTCGGAGTCCTCGTCGAATTCCGAATTCTTGAAGGCCGTGTTCGCCTCTTCGTACTTGGTCCACATGGACTGCGCACGCTTGGCGTTCTCCAGCTTCGGCAGCTTCTTCTTCGCATCGTTGACCAACGTGCGAATGTTGTCCACGTCGACAGGACTGAGGCACGTAGGGCATGTGCCTTCGTCGTCGTGATCGTGGTCCAGCAGCTTCTTCAAGCCGAGCGTCGTGCGGCACTTGGCAATGTCCTCGTCGTAGTTGGCCTTGAGGTCAGGCTTGTTCTTCGGGCCGAAGCCGAGTTCCTTGAGGTCGGAAGCCAGTTCGTCGCGCTTGTCGCGCAGACGCTCATGCTCGCGCCTCTTGTTCTTGAGTTCACGCAGCTGGTCCTGCAATTCTTCCAGTGCGGTCTCTGCTGCTGCCAGTCGCTTGGTGAGCTTCTTGGCTGAGAGGTCCGGAAGCTCCAAGGCGTCGAGCTTGGCCTGAGTCTCCTTGACGGTCCGAGCATAGTCTGACAGTCGTTCCTCGTAGGCATCCCACTCGCGCGTAGCACGGCGCTGGCTCTTGAGATACCTGCGATACTCCTCAGGCTTCTTCTTCACCTTGTAGCTTTCGCGCAGCGCGTCCAGTTCCTCTTCGACCGATATCAGGGTCGTGAGGTCGCGCAGGTAACTCTTGGTGCTGTACTCCTCTTTGACCAACTTCTCGATTGTTTCGTCGAGTCCCTTCTTCTTGGTCTTGAGGCCATCAACGTCGATGCCTTCGGCGACACGGCTCTTCGCATTCTTGAGACGCTTACGGGCCTCAATGTAGTCACGCTCCAGCATCTGCAACTGGAGCTCGCCGTCACGCACTTCACCCAGCTTGTTCAGGAAGAACCGCTGAATGCCGTCGTAGCTGTCGAGGTCGAAGATTTTGCTCAGGTGTTCCAGACGATCAACGTCGGAACTGGACTGCATCAGGAACGGCTTCTGCGTGGAGACGTAGCTCGTCGTGTAGTAGACCAGTTCCGACATTGGAAACAGCTTCTGGCGGATGAACTTCTCCGCCAGGGGTGTCGTGCGAATGCCCATGTCCAGACCGTCGCATTCGATGGTGTACTTCGATGCGGTCTGTTTGATCTGATAGCTCTTGCCATCACGGCCCTTGATGCGGACCGTGATGCTGCTGCCCTTGCCGAGCAGTTCCTTCTTCGCCTTCTTCTTGATTGCCAAGGGAGGGGTGAAGTAGAAGACGTTTGCCGGGCAACTGAACAGGAGGGATTTACCCGCTCCGTTGCCAGACGGATTGGCGGGGTCCGAGTCCATGTTGAGGCCACGAACGAACGTGATGCGGTTCTTGTTGAAGTCTACCGCCTGCTCCTTGAAGCATACCACGTTTTCGAGGGAAAGACCCTGTAGCTCAATCATAACAATCTCTGATAGGGGAACTGCGATATGGAACGGTTACTGCTTGGCGACAAGGGCCATGACGGCGTCGTGCACTTCCTGCGGAGTGGCGGGCACAAGATCCCATTCGTCCACGCCGATGGTCCATCCCGTGTCACCGAGACGACGCATCTGGCCCTTCTGATAGGGAGACGGCAGCTTGACGTTATGAACGAACACCACGTCGCCGACCTTGCCCGGATCTTTCCAGCCGTCGCCGGCCGTATGGCGAGTGGCCTTGAAGATGGCCGTCTCGGACAGACTCACTTCGGACATGGTCAGCTTTCCTTGCTCTTGGGAAGGGAGTGCGCACGGTCCACCAGCCAGCGACCAACGCGTGCAGTGAACAGCACGTTCTCGTCGATGCTCACCGAGTTCAGCTGGACCTCGACGGTGCACAGCAGGTCCTGCACTTCGAGGATCGGCGACAGACGCGGCTTGAGGCCGGACGACTTGATCAGGCCGGCGAACTCACGCCAGCTGTAGGTCTGGAAGAACTTCTGACCCACCGACTGTTGCACGATCATCTGTGCGAGGAAGCGGGTCTTGCTCAACAGACCACGAACGTTGCCGCCGGTCAGGATCGCACCGATGGCCTTCTTCGCATCGCCCTCCAGCAGCGCGTGCAGCAACTCGGCCGCCTTCTTGTCCAAGTCCGCTTCGGCAGAGCGAGCGAAGTTGGCGATCAGCTTCTTCGGCGAAATCTCGTCACCGGATGCGAGTGCGAACAGCACGCTCTCCAGCGACTGGATGCTGTCACGCATACGGCCGTTGGAGATATTGGCAATCGCCGACAGGACTTCCTTGCCACCGTCCATTTCCTTGAAGTCCACGCCCTCACGCTTGGCGATGATGCGCAGGCGCTTGATGATGGCTTCTTCGGGGATCGGCTTGATGTGCAGCTTGAGGCAGCGGCCGATGATGGTCGCCGGCATCTTCTCAGGGTTCGTGGTACAGATGATCCACACGGTGTGTGCCGGCGGTTCTTCCAGCGGCTTGAGGAATGCCTGGAATGCCTGCGGCGTGCAGTTCGACACCAGCACCGGCTCGTAGTAGCCGACCGGCAGTACGAAGTAGTTGTGGTTGGTCTCAACCGTGAGGTCGTACACCACCTGCTGGACTTCGCCGATAGACTCGACACGATCCACGTACAGGTGAATGCCATTCTTCGACTGGAGCTTGTCGCCCTTCTCGAAGTCGATGGCTGCAACCATCTGGCCGTGCGTCAGGCTCATGATCTTGTGATCGGCCGTACATTCGATGTACGACTCGGCGCTGTCACGGATGTAGACGCGCACCATGTTGTAAGCCTGCAGCGGCTTCGGCAGCACGTGGGTGACGGCCTGCACCTCATTCGCGGCCGGGATATGGTTGTCACCATCGACCTGCGCACGATGCGACAGAACGCGGTCGCCGACCTTGATGTTCTCGATGTACGTGTAGGTGCCGTCTTCCATCAGCACCTTGGTGCCGGCCGGGAAACAGGCGTGCATTTCGTCGAGGATGAACACACGCTTCTTGCCGAGAGTCGGCATGGAACGCGAGGCCTGAATGAGACTGCGCACGTCGTCGATACCACGCGCTTCCGCCATGTTGATTTCATGGACGTCAGGGTGGTTCGTCTCGTAGCCGCACGACGCACACTCACCGCAGGGATTGCCCGACTTGTCAGGCTTCATGCAGTTGATGTAGCGCGCGATGATACGGCCGCTCGTGGTCTTGCCACCGCCGCTCTCACCGAACAGACCGACGGTGGTCGGGAATCGGTCGAGCTTGACCATGCCACGGACCTGCGTAGCAACGGCTTCCTGGCCAACAAGGTCGTCGATCAGGATCGGACGGTACTTGACTGCCAGCGACTGCGAACTGGTAGCCTTCTTTTTCTTCTTCGGTTTTTCGGACATTGAAAGTCTCCTGAGAGCCGTATGCTTGATACGACTCTTTACAGCATTGGGATTGGCTCAGCGAACGAACGTGAGGAGAACATCCTCGAGGGCGGCCTTGATCTTCTTCTGCACCAGCATCATCGAAGGCGTGACCGCACCCTCGATATTCCCCAGCGTGAAGGTGTAGTTCTGCGGCAGCATGGTCTTCATTTCATCGGACCAGCGGTACTGCATCGCATTCAACGCGAGGCGGGTCGGAGTGGTCAGACGATCAACCACCACGTCAGTGACGATCAGCTGGAATGCACCCAGGCCGTTCGGCAAGTTCTCGATCACGTCGAACGGCACCAGGATCTCGAACTCGTCCACACCCTCGAAGTTGGGATCGAATGCGGTGCTGACGTGCGCGCCCAGTTCGTCGGCGATCACGTCTGCGGCGTCTTCATCAATGCCGAACGACACCATGCCGTTTTCGTCCACATCGGCTTTCAATGCTGCGTGTTCCATGTTGACCTCAGAGATAGATCACGAAAGCGTCGCCGCCTTCGGTGAGCAGGGTGTTGGCGAGCGCGAGACGCAGGCCTTCCAGTTGGGCTTCGACGTGCATGTCAGCAGTCTTGTGGGGACGCATGAACACCACGACGTTGTTGGTGCGGCCACGAACTTCGCTCTTGGGCCACTCGCCGGTTTCGTCGTTGTAGACGATCACCTGCACATTGTCGGCCGCGTCGACAGCATCGGCGAGCAATGTCGGCACGACCAGGGTGAAGTTCTCGTTCGGCTTCGCGCTGGCGACCAGTGCGCGTGCGGCGCGTACACCGATGCGGATGCTGGTGGCACCCATCTGGCAGTGATGCACGTCTTCGCTCCGGTTCGCCTCTTCCAGGCGTCGAGCCTCCTGCTCCTCGAAGGCCAGTCGTTGCGCCTCGTCGTTGGCGGCACGCTCTTCGTCGGTGTAGCAGTCGATCTGCATGATGGCGTTCAGCTGTTGGCGGGGATCGGCCATATCGAACCGTTCGCTGATACCGGTCACATGTATGTTGAGGGTGCAGAACGCGCCGAACACCACGAGAGACAATCCGCAGGTGTAAGCATCGGGATCGTGCGCGGCTTCGGCCGGACGGTAGAAGTTGACGTGCCTCACGCGGATGTTGTGTTCACCGGCCTTAGGCTCGTCAATGCACAGCGTCTGTGCGGCGAGTTTGGCCTGATCTTCTTCGCCGAGAAGCAGTGCAATCGCAATGGTCTCGACCGACGCCTGCGTCAGACGATAGGGGATCGCGCCAGGGAAACGGGCATGGCGCAGACTGTCTACGGTCACTTTTGAAATCTTCATGGTATCAATCCTCGTCCTGTTCGCCGTCGGTTCGTTCGTCGTCTTCGCCATTGATGCGACCCTTCGACAGCTGAGCCATCGAGCGCACCAGGAGCTCCTTGACGTCCTTGGGAATCTTCTTGCCGGTGTAGTGGAAGGAGAAGGCCTCGGCGAAGAACTCTTCGGGCGACTTCATGGCGTACTCGGACACCATGACGTTGCGCTCGGAGAACTCGACGTAGGTCGGCCAATACTTCTCCACCTCGTGTCCGTGACGCAGCAGCTTGTCGAAGTGCTTGCGGTCGATGCCGTGCACCGAACGGATGTGCTTCAACACCGACTTGAGGATCTGCTTGGTTTCGTCCTCGGCCTCACGCAGGTAATCGCCGAGCGAACCAGCGGACTGCACTTCGGCCAGGATCTCCTGCAGCATGTCATCGTCGGCGTCCTGCGGCGCCATGTGCTTGTCGTACAGGGCGATCCACTTGGCGATGTTGTCCGGCCGCATGAAGCGGTACCAAATGCCGTGCGCGTATTCGTGATAGATCACGTAGCGCATTTCTTCCTTGCCCATCTGATCGTAGTTGGGCTTGATGCACAGCACGTCCTCTTCGGCCTTGGGCAGGAAGTGGTAGTAGCCGGCGTACTTGCCTTCTGCGGGACGAATTTCGATCTGAGCAGGCACTGGGCCCAGACGCTTCGCGTGCAGTTCCTTGTAGGTGTTGATCAGGATCTTCTTGGTGCGCTGCACCAGCTTCTCTTCCATGTCCACGAAGAACAGGATATCGCCGCAGGTGTTGGTCGTCACGCGCTGGTACAACGGCTCGATCTTGACGCCGTAGACCTTGCCGACACGCGGGCTCGGGCCGAGGTTGACCAGCACGTCACGCATCTTCACGGCGAGCGGAAGGCGCTTCTCGTACTTGCCTTCCTTGTTGCGCTTCATGGTCTGGTTGATGCCATCAACGGTCTTGCCGTCAATGGACTTGACCTTGATCAGGATCTTCTTGCCGGCAGCTTCGACGACTGCGAAGTCGCCTTTGGTGATGTTCATTCTGGAAAGTCCTCGAGGAGTTGGTGTTTTGCGAGACAGCGCGAGCGGAGTTCGTCGTCAAAGACTTCATACTCCTCGGCGCACATTTGATCGTTGGTCAGCACAATCTCGTAAGACAGGCTGGCGAAGAAGCGGTGAACCTTTGCTAGGGCACGACGGTAATCATCACGATCACTAGCCGTGTTTTGATCGCGCTCCACGAACGTGGCGGCGAACACCGTATGCTCTCGGATCATCGTGTCGATCACGGACATATCGCCGATGTAGTTCAGGTCGAGGTCAAAGTCCTCGAAGTGAGAACTGTCGTACTCGGGATGACCGACGTGGCCGAACACACCACGCAGTTGATAGCCCCGGCCGTTCGACTTGTCAGCGATGCCGAGACTCTTCAAGGTATCAATCGCGTCCGGCTTGAGGCGCAAATGCCAGCGGAGGTCAGTTCCCATTGTCGTCTCCGAAGATGGTGTCGAACACGAACTGGTCCACGATCTTGGCGTTGGCCATCTTCTTGGGCTCGTCATGGCCGTGCACCACAAGCTCCCCTGCAACGGCATTGACCTCGCGGCAGATGGTGTCGTACTCACGCATCGAGGAACGCACCGCCTGTTCGATGGCATGGACGTCGTTGCTGCTACGCGCGACAACGAGGTTGTGCAACGTCAGAGACGGGATCACCGTGTGCGCCTTGCATGCCATCGACAAGTCGAAGTAGTTGACGATGGCCGGCGCCAGCGTGTAGCGGATGTAGAGCGCGGTGTAGGCCGCATGGAGACCGGTCACAATCTCCTTGAGTACGCGATCCATGTCGCTCTGGCGCATCTGATCGCGGCGCTCGACACCGACCTGATCGAAGCCACGGAAATACTCGCGGAGGTTGTGGTTGTACTTCACGGCCAGGCCGCGGAAGCCCATGAAGCCGCGCTGAGGGTCGAACACTTCGGTAGCAATAGCGCGCAGGCGATTGTAGAACTTGGACAGCTTGGTGGGCTCCTGCGCGAACACGTACTCCAACGCGTTGGGATCGCTGGACCAGATCAGGTACATGAAGGACGGGAGGTCCCAGCCTGACACGTCAACGATGCCGTCCTGCATGGACTTGGTGATCTTGTTGATCTTGAACGCGGACACATAGTCCTGCGGCAAGCGGCGGTAGATCACGCGAATGTCGAAGTCGCTGTCGGCGGTTTCCATCCTGCGAGCGCGACTACCTACCAGGCCACGATCAAGCGGATAGATCGGGCCACGTTCGGCATCAGCCTCACGCTTGACCCACTGGAGAACCGCTTGGGTCATCTGTTCGTTGTTCATGCCTCGTCCTCGTCTTCATTCTCGGTTCTGGATTGTGCCGGCTTGGCCTGCAGGTGCACGACGTGGTCTCCTATGCCTCGCCAGTACCCGCCGCTGTACGCACTCTTGTACACGGTTCGCCCCTTGTTGCGATAGCCCAAGAAGTGGAACGACTCCTTGAGTATGTGCCACGGAAGAAGCCAGCGTCTAGTCAGCGTACTCCAGACGCCGTTGTGAATCATCGTGCGACGTTGCCACATGATGTAGGAGAAGGCGTTTGCACAGCCGACGATCCACTCGCAGAACACCAGAATGAAGGTCAACGCCAGCAGGCCGCATACGAACACGCCCACCAGTGCGAAGAAGTTGGACCATGTGATGGTTGCCCAGATGACGGACAATATCTGGCCTATGTAGGACTCGTCCACAATAAATCCCTAGAATTGATTGGTAAATGCGATTAAGCCACCGAGACTCGACACGCAACGGTGAGGAGTCTCGGTGGCGATGGTTACAACTATCCTTTACAGACCCTGCGTGGCGAAGTCGTAGATTTTCTCGGCCTCGATATTCAAGGGAATGCCGGCGTGAAGCGTGATGACCTCAAGATCGGGGATGCGACAATGCAGGGCTTTCAACGCCTCAACGCGGCGGTCGTTGTCACGGCCCACACTGTTTTCATCCCGATACGACCAGGTGCGGTGCGTCGTATCCAGCTTGCCGTTCTCGGCCCTGTGATCCAAGAACACGATGCGCTTGGGCATCAAGTCGAGGAACGTCAGTGCCACCATGTCAGCCCAGCGATCAAGCGAGGAGCTCTCACGGAGGGCCGAATAGGAACTCAGCAGGTGGATGTTCAGCACCAGACTGCGAATCGAATCGGGCGCAGCCTTGTCGGCGTGTACGCCAGCGATGAACGTGGCACGACGGTTGGCGAGACTGCACATGTACTCGGCCACCGAATCGCGTTGCTCACCTTCGCCGAACAGGCTGTTCTTGAGTTCACGGTCATTGCCCAGGTTCTTCAAGTAGGGCATCAGGATTCGCTGCTGCCCATCACGCGCCTTCGGCAGTTCCTCACGCAGATTCTTGATCCGCGTGCGGCTCATGCCTTCAATCAGGGTGATGTTGGGCGACAGGTTCACGATACCAAACCCTCCGGTGCCTTGAATGCGAACATGTCCAGCGTCTTAGTCGTGCGCTCGATCACTTCGGCATCGGTCGAGAACAGACGCTCGATGTAGGCCTCGGCAATGTCCTTCGCACAGGTCAGCACCACTTCCGGCGCCATGTTGGCGTCGATCACGGTGTAGACCGATTCCGGCGAGGTCATCTTGAGGACGGAGAACGCTGCCTGGAAGCCGGCACGCAGATGGCCGTAGCCACCGGCGTTGCGTTCCTCGATGCTGTCGAGCGGCTGGCCACGAAGCGCCAGTCGTTCACGCACCGATTCGTCGTCCACGTCGAGGTAGATCGTCAGGCCGGGCAGGATGCGTTCGCACGTCTGACGCATCAGGTCAGCCCACAGCATGAAGCTGGGGATCTGGTGGTTGAACCCCTGATACGCGAACGTGGTAGCGACGTAGCGGTCGATCACACCGAAGCCACCGCCGTCCAGCCACGGCTTGATCTTGTTGAGGATCAGGTCACGGCGTGCAGCGAAAATCAGCATCATTTCGATCATGGGATCGTTGATGTTGTGGCCGAGGAACATGCTGCGAATGGCCTGTGACCGTTCGCTGCCTTCCCACGGAGTGAAGCCCTTCACGTTGAAGTTGGCCTCGTACTGGGCGGCGTACTTGTCCAGTTGCTTCTGGATGAACGGCACCAGGTTGGAGGTCAGCAACGACTTGCCGGCCGCGTCCACGCCTTCGATGGCAATGAAGCGATAGCACGGCTTGACGTGTTCGATGGTTGAGGTCAGGGGATTCATCAGTCGATGGCCTTGCCGTTCTCGGTGATCGTCTGGGCGCCACGGCGCTCGTTCGGATTGTTGTCGTTGTCGTCCACGATGTAGAGCTTGCACTCCGGCGGCAGATGCTGACGCAGCGTGTGGCCCATCATGGTGGCAGCCAGTCGCGCGGTCGGATGCACGGTAACGCCCGAACGAAGCTCGGCCACGTAGATCGCCTGCGGCAGGTCGTAGCGCATCATGGCCGTGACCATGCTACCCATCGGCACGTAGTACATGAGGGCCGCGTGTGCCTGTTCGCTGTCGTAGCCAGCCTCTTCCATCACGATGGAGCGGACGAACGGCAGAGTGACGTTGTACAGGTGGTCGATCGCGGCGCCGATGCTGAGACCGTCCAGCATCGGATGCGTCTTGTCCATGAGGCCCAGGTGATGCAGCATACCCAGGTACCACGGGTGCATACGCGGACGATCCGGGTAATGCGGGAAGGCCACAAAGCCGTTGCGGTGACGATGCAGGTCACGGAACGAACCATAGTCAATCGGGAACGCCATCGAGAAGCTGCCGTACTTGGCGAAGTTGCGCGGCACCTTCTCATGCTTCACGCGGTTGTTCAGGAAGTCCAGCGCGTCGGCGTCGAACTCGGTGATCGCTTCACGACGGCAGTACATGCTGTCCGGGCGCAGTCGAGCCGGGTCGTAGTGACAGTTGATCTGGCCAGCCATCGCCTCGGTGTCATCGAAGAACGAGCCACGGACCGGGATCAGGCCTTCGAGGCCGTCGGCCGCAATCGCATCCGGATAGGCCTTGACCAGCGCGTTGTGGATGCCGAACGCCAGCGCGCGTACTTCATCGCTGGGGCTGGTTGCCATCCACTCCAGATGTTCCTGCACCTGATCGAAGTTGGTGGTCCACGACAGCTTGGTCGTGAAGCCTGCCGACAGGAAGCCACGAGCAACGTCGAACGCACGGGCCTTGATGGCGGCGGTCTTCGATGCGGTCAGTTCTTCGCCGTACTCGACCGCGCGTGCAGTCAGGCGCTCGATGCTGTGTTCCAACACGGCGGTGTACAGGCCGCGCATCTTCTCCTCAATGTCCGCGATGGAGTACGGAGCCACGAACGGACGCTTGGAGAAGTCGTAGTAGCGGGTGGACGTTTCCTGGCCGTTGTACAGCGGGTTGTGCTGGATGCACTTCGCCGCGAACATGGAGACGTCCTCGATGAAGAGGGTGAAGTTGCCACACTGGCCGATCGAACGGTGACCGTAACCGATGTAGAACTTCTTGAGGCTTTCGCGCAGCTGGTCGCGGTCCATGTTTTCGACGCGGTCAGCAATAGACTTGGTGCTGCGGCTGTAGAACGCCTGCACCATAGCCATGCTCTGCGGATCGAAGTTTTCGCCGTCGGCCACGAAGATCGAAGTGTCGTGAGCGACCTGCATGTCCAGGTGATTGATGCGATGCGATTGCATTGGGAGGTCCTATCGAATGGTTGCGAGATTAAGCCGTGCGGAAGGCGTGTGCGCGGCGTGGAAGATCGGAGAGACGTGCGCCGACGATCAGGATCCAAGACCCATTGACGAAGGCTTCGATGTTGCCGCTGTGTTCCTGGTAGCGAAGGCCGCCGCACAGCGACGCATCCTCCTTGACGCACTCCCAGCCATTCCAGGCGCTGTAGTTGTAGGTGCGACCACTGAACATGACGACCATCGTGTCGAGCGTGGTGAACTGCCCAACGGTCTGGAGGCCGTCATCGGTGACACGCATAATGTCACCAGTCTCGTGGCAGAACGCGCTCACCGACTGGCCGGATGCGAACGCAATGCTGCGCTCTTCCCGGGTGGTGAACTCGTCCAGCACCACGTGGACGGTACTGGTCTGTGCAGCCTGCTCGCGACGGCGTACCCACACGATGGCCGCGATGATGAAGACGATATAGCCGATCCACAGAGAGGGCTCGGCGAAGTTCGACAATTCCATTTCCAAATATCCCCAGTTGATAGTGCGTTGAACTCAGCGCGTGCCGGTCGAGCCGAAGCCGCCGCTGCCGCGTTCGGTGTCATTCAACGTACGGCCTTCGCTGATGCGGCAGATCGGCACCAGCACGATGACGCCCTGTGCAATGCGGTCGCCATGCGTGATCGTCACAGCCGCGCTGCCGCTGTTCTGCAACACCACACCGATTTCACCGCGGTAGTCGTTGTCGATGGTGCCCGGGCTGTTCAGCACATGCACACCCTGCTTGTAGGCCATGCCCGAGCGCGAACGGATCTGGAGCTCCGGACGGAACGCCATGCCGGGAACGATGTGATGGTTCGGATCGGCCGGGGCGCCGACGTGCTGCATGGAGTTGAAGGAGACTTCGGACGGCGGCTGCCACGCGAGGCCGGTGCCGATCAGCGCACGATGACCAGGCTCGATGACAACCTCTTTACCCAGCACGGCACGGAGGTCGAAGCCGCTCGCGCCAGAAGAGGCGTACTCGGGCAGGGTTGCTTCGGGATTGATGCGGATGAATTCGATGTTGAGCATTGCAGTTCCTTGTTGTAGTCAGCGGTGTTGTGGGTGAATCAAACTTCTACGGTGTTGTCGAGGATCTTCTTCCACTCTTCCTCGACCTGCTTGGTGATCTGGATCGTGGCCTCTGCGATCACGAGGCGCGTGCGCTCTTCCAGCGTGCCCAGGTTGACGACACCGAGCTCGGTATCATTGGGCGGAGGCGGCGCGAAGTCTTCGAGGGGTGAGCCTGCTGCGAAGTAACGCACGCAACGAATGCCATCAACCACGTCGATGCGAGGCTGGCTCAGTTGGCTTTCAACGTAATCCAGCAACTTCTGATCGCTGTCCGAGTTGCATACGGCCTGCGTCTCGAATGGCGGGATCACCTGTTTCAGGCGAAGAATGAACATTGGAATCTCCGATTTGGACACGTTTCTTTACAGTATCACATGCGAAAAAGGCCCGCATGAGCGAGCCTTGATGCGCGACGTGCGCGAGAAATCTGGTATTTTCGGGTCGCGTCAACTCGCGCGCGCAGAGAGTCTGCACAAGCACCGCTTCGCTTCGCTCCGCGGCTTCTTCGCGGAGGTAGATAAAATGGAGGTCCGACCGGGACCTATATTGTCCCCCATGCCCGAGTCAGCCAGCTGATCCAGGGGCAGGATCGGATCAAACTGGCGACTTGGGCTAGATTCTAGTCGGGACTGTCTCGCTGCACTCGCCAGTCCGTCTTCTCGCGACGGTAACCGTCGCTGCCAGACGGCAGGGAATCAACTGCATTCACTCGCTGCGCTCGCTCACTGGCGCTTCGCGCCCAGCTGGCTGCATCACAGCACTGGCATTCATCGTTGGCGGATCATTCGCATTCGCACACACTTACCGTCACGCCATCAATCCGGCGCGACTCGCAGCGCCGTGAACGGCTCGCACGCACGAATGGACCACTCATACTCGGTACCTATCCAGGCACACTCATATTCGACAATCGCACATTCGTACTACGGAGTTTACAGTACGTGTTTTGAAAAACGCTGTTTTTGGTCAATTTTTCACCAGTTTGAGGCGCTGTAAGTCATTGATTCTGTTAAAGAAAAAAGAATAAATCCCTGATTTTCCGCATTTGGCGATTTTTTCACCAGTTAGGAAAGTCGAAACACGTTTCCGATATTTACGGTGTACCGGACGGGAGCCACGCCAAGCCACTCGGAGCGCACTTCTCCTCGTAGGATTTCGCCTTGCACTTAGGACGATCGACCCTGCGCTGCTGTCGCGTGTGAGCATAGGGTGAAGTCGCCGAGTTGCGAATCGGAGACAAAAAGAAGGGCTCCAAAGCAATTACGCTCGGGAGCCCTTAAGGAATCACTGTGGCGAGAGAGTCAGCATGTCGGCGTCTGAAAGGAGGTAACTCCCACCGACCTCTGAGCTATAACGTTCGGCACCGCTACCGTTCGTTACGCTCTCAAATTAGATTTATTCCTCACTCGCACATGTATGCGTTATGCCTCTTTGGCAATGCGCTGCGCTTCAACGTGAGCCATCGCTTCACGTACCCAACCGCGGGCCTTGGCGTGCAGCTTCTTGTCCTCGATGCCTTCGCGTTTGAGGAACCTCTTCAAGCCCGTAGTCGGATTGAACTTCGGCAGATCACCGACCTGTGCGCTGGCGCCACGTGCAGCCTCGACTACCTCTTCGATGCTCATAGTGGACGTGTTGACGCCAGTGATGTGGACGATGTTGGGGAACATCTGCGTGAGGTTCTTCGGCACCAAGATGCCGGCCGTGCGATCAACGAACAACTTGTAACGGATGTTCTGGTCCTTCTTGATCTTGTCCCAGTCACTTTGGTCCTTGATGACCAAGTTCTCCAGGATGAAGTTCGGCTTGCTGTCGATGAAGGTGTGCTTGAACTGGAGAACGTCCGAGCCCTTCTTGTACCCGGCCTTGAACTCCAAGAAGCCCTTCGGCAGACTCTCACCGAAGTTCTTTTGGTACAGCGTGCCGACGTAGGTCAGACGCTTCTTCTTCATTTCCTGGTACTGATGGATGTGGCCAGATACGATGTAGTCGTTGGCGGTACGTACCACCTTCTCCTCGTTGCCCGACTTGAGCTTGCGCCCATTGTCACCGATTGCGCCAGCCGTTTCGATGTGCGCGAAGATCAATCGGCCACGACCGTCCTTAGCCTCAGGCGCCTCGTAAGAGGGCCAGGGCAGGAACGATACGTTCACGCCATCAATCTTCATCGTGTCGGCTTGGTTCATGATTTTGAGGCGCTTGAACACGCCGCCATCAGCCAGCACGTTCAGCACGTCGAGGGAGGTCTTGAACTTATGCTCCACGTCGTGGTTGCCACGCATGTAGTAGGTCCAGACCTCTTCGTCCCACAGCAGCAGGTGAGTAACCAGCCGAATGAAGTTGTCCTCATCCATCACCGGGCTGTCGCACAGATCACCAGGCACAAACACCTTGTCCAGACCGTTGCCGGTCGCGTGGTTGTAGACCTTGGTGATTTCGTTGAACTGGAGTTCAGGCGCACGAGGACCCAACGGCTTATACATGCCCGTCAGATGCCAGTCGCTGGTAATTACCCCTTCGAGAGCCATCGTATTGCCTTACAGGAAATGGGTGTAGAGTGCCGACCGAGGAGGGCTCGGTTGAGGCTCGTCGCTGTGTGGATCATCGCGCCTGCGCTTCCGCCAGCCAACCATTTTGATCTGGTAACGGACGTGCGCCAGTTCGTACTCCATGGCGCGATTGTCTTTGTTCATGGCCGATGCGTACTGCATGGCCGCAATACCGGCGCCGGACTGCTGTGCGATCCTGAACAGGGTGAACGCATCACTCGCGGTCAGTTCGGAGAGTTGGGCCAGACGGCGCTTCAAAGCCTGACGCAGCTTCTCCAACTTCGCACGCTTGCGATCGGTACGGCTGTTCTTGTCGCCGCTGATTGCATCCCAGATTTCGGCCAGACCGTCGAGGTCCAGTTCGTCGTAGAGCTTGCGCGCATCGCGGAACAGCGCGTGCATCAGTTCGTCCTTGGTCCGATCCGGGTGCGTGCGACCCGCAATCTTGTTCCACAGGGCTTTGCAGAGACGCCGGCGATTACGTGTACCGCGCTGAATCTCGGCCTTCTCTTTGGCGTCGCGGAAAGCCTTGCCCAACTTGGAGCGCGGGTCATCGAAGCCAACTACGTCTTCTTCATCGTAATCGCCTTCGTCCTCCTCGTCGTCTTCCAGATTGGACCGCTCCTCGCGTTCGTCTTCGTCACCATCTGGAACATCATCGGCCGAGAAAGCGGCATTACGCAACTCTCTTTCCAGGTCGAGCAGTTCGCCACGTGCCTCAGCTAACGCGCTGGAGAGCCTGATCTTGCGCTCGAAGTGGCCGGCAACCGTCGGATGCGAGTTCATTTCAACGCCGAAGTCTTCCAACTTCGTTTGCAGGCGTGACGCCAGATCGTCTACGTGGAGGAACTCCTTCTCCACCTTGTCGTGTTCGCTATCGAGGTCCTCTTCCTTGATGCGGCTGTCGGGATCAAAGTCGGAGTGCTGGATCGCTAGATCGAGGGCAGTCTGGCGTACTACCAAACTGCCCTCGCGAACGATCAACGCTTTCGAGGTTTCGATTTGGGTGAACTCGTCCATTGTTTGTAGTTTTGTCTAATCAACGTGTAGGTTTGAGTCAGGTCGAGCCGCTCACAGAACGCCTTGACGCGCTCACGGTCGTATGTGGGATGCGGAAATACCAGGTCTTCGTCCGTGACCTTGTGCTTCTCGTCGCAGGGCAGTCGGATGATCTTCGGTGTGACCTTGAGATCCTCGCGAGAGGCACTAAACGACTCCATCAGGGCCGGCTTCAATTCCTTGCGGTTCTTGAGAATGGTCTTGAGGTCGCCGTAGTCTTCGAGCAGTGAACGTGCAGTCGCAGGACCACACCCGACGACGCCCTTGATGTTGTCCACCTTGTCGCCCAGCAGGCACAGGTAGTCAACGATCTGGGACGGGCGTACACCAAACTTGTGGTACACTTCGGTCGGGCCCATCAGCGTGCGATCAGGAGTCATCACGCGAATGTTGCCGCCACAAAGCTGCATCATGTCCTTGTCGTTGGTGCACATGATGACTTCCCAGCCGCGATCCGCGTATTCCTTCGCGAGCGTGCCCATCAGGTCATCGGCTTCGACGCCGGTCTTGCGGATGATGCGGAAGCCCATGCGCTTCAACAGCTTGCGCAGGTCAGGACATTGGCCGTGCATTTCAGCCAGCTGTCGCAGACGCTCCTTGGTCTTCTTGTCCTTCTTCGCCTTCCACTCCTGGCGATTCTGCTTGTACTTCGGATAGACTTCGCAACGCCAGTTCGGCTTGCCTCCCTTATCGAACACGACGCCGACGTGAGTCGGACGCAGGCGGATAAGATCGGCCATCAGGATGTTGAGAAATCCCTTGATTGCGTTCGTCGGGGTGCCATCCCGGCTTTTCAACTTCGGCGTGGCGTGATACGCCCGATTGAGGTAATTGTTACCGTCAATCAGGATCAATTTCTGGCCCATCGTGGGTACCCTTTATGCTGTGGCCTTTCAAGGCTTCTTTACAGAACTGCCGCCAGCTTGGGAATTGCCAGCAGGGCCTTATTTTTGTGGGATGTATCGACTTCGCGCAACCAGGTCTCGTTATACGCCTGCAGCCTGCCCAGCGCTGCCCGCAAATCGACACCATCCTGCCTGTAGCCGGACAACTCGTACCAGCCTGTACCGCTGATCTTCCGTACGCGGATACCGTGACGGTAACTGACAATGACTCCGCGATTCTTTCTCAGGACAAGAAGCTGTTCCGGAAGGCTCTCTCCGTCTGCCCGGAGAAAACGCTTTAGGACTTCAATCCCGACTTGCACGCGGGCCACAAACTCACAGTCTTTGACGACTATCATAAATCACCTGATTGATATAAGGAACGAGGTCGGCGGTTGTGATATTCCGCTTCACCTCACTCCGAAATTACAACTCAGGAGGCAGAAACACAAAAGGGCCCCGAAGGGCCCTTAAGTGGCATTACTCGGCCGCATCGTCGCCGTGGCCGTTCTCGATCACCTTGAAGAAGCGATTGAGGTCACGGATCTGGATCGTGCAGTCGTCCAGCGGCGAATGCACACGGCTGTGGTCATTCGGGCCGTACTTGGGATGACCCAGGATTTCCAGCACGGTGCGAAGCGTACGGACGTCGAACTCCTTCTGGTAGTGGCAGAAGTCGCGCGTCACACCCAGCACGTTGCAGCTGTGATGGATCTTCATGCAGTCGAAGCTCGGGCTGTTCGCCACGATGTAGTCCGGCTTGACGCGCAGCATCCACTCACGGAAGTTGCTCATGACCACGACCGCATCCATGCCCTGCGTGTAGGCACGATCCAGTTCGATCATGTTCTTCTCGCGGGTCCACTCCAGGGTAGACTCGCTGGTGGTGAATCCGCTGTGTTGCAGCATGGCGACCGGATCGGCGTACAGCAGGAAGTCCGGGCTGTCCACGTCGAACGCGGTGTCATCGGGGCAGATTTCCGATTCACCCGGATCCTCACCGAACACGAACTCACGTGCGGCGAGGGCATACCACGCAGCAGTGGGTTCGGTGTCGAAAGTCTCAAGGTCAACCATCACACCCTTGAGGCCTGCGAGTCTTGCGTGCATCGCAGGAATGGAAAAGCTCATGGCAGATTTCTCCGGTAACTAAACGGCGAATGTACGTTGCTCATGCCCCTGTTCTGGGCATGTTTCTTGTTCGCCTCTTGGGAAGGGGCGGCACGCAGACGTTCCATCATCTGCTCATGGGTGATACGATTCTCCGGTGCCGTAAGCTGCATGAATTCCGTACACGCTTGGCACTGGCGAGTCATCATAGAAGTCTTGACAGTGATAGAGCCCGGCGTGACGCCAAGATTGCCCAGTCCCTTGCTGTCGTCAAGGTGGGCCGCGCGTCGCTTCCTACAATCCATAACAGGCATCGTGATAGCGAACGACGGGCAGGTGAAATATTCAGTTGTCATATGCGTTTAATGGGAGTTGGGAGAGGGCCGCCTCGTCCAGCCCTCTCCCGTCTACTCAATCCTCGTCGTCGGAATCGTCGGTATCGGTGTCGGCGTCGTCTTCCTCGTCGCCGTCTTCCTTCTCACCGCCCGAACGGCGATGCTCGATGAACAGCGCCATGCCGTCCTTGTTCTGGATCTGGTCGATGCAGAACTCGCGAAGGTCGAACCGCTTGAGGCCGTACTTCTCGCAGACTTCCTTCTGCTGCTTCTTGGTGCCCAGGATCAGCATCTTGAAGTCCAGCCACTCCATCGGCTTTTCGTTCGAGTGCTTCTTGATCTTGAGGGTCATTTTCTTGCGACCCTTGTGGCTGATCTGGCCGGTGTTGTCGAGATACATGAAGGTATCCCAGACCGGATCAAAGCCGCGCGGCTCTTCGTTACCGTCCTTGATCCACAGGCGCAGCCAGCCTTCCATGTAGGGCATGCCCAGCTTGTTCTTGATGCCGCGCACATGGATGAATCGGTACAGGTCCTTCGCCTTGCGCACGGTGACGCTCGGCTCTTCGATCTGCTGGCCCTTGCCGGTGACGTACGGAACACTGCTCAGTGCGCGAGCGGAGAATCGCAGGCGGCAGTCGGAGAAGTATTTCAGGGCGTCGCCGCAGGGTTCGTACTCGGGGCTGCCGTACATGACACCCGGCCGCTGACGCAGCTGGTTCACGCCGACGACTGCGATACGCTTGGAGGACATGCGGCCCTTCACACGACGCAACTGCTCGGAGAACATACGAGCCTGCGCCGCCATGCCGGCGTTCTTGTCCTCTTCGTCCAGCTTCTCGCCCAGCATTGCCGGGTAGGAGTCGACGATGGCCAGTGCCTGCAGCGTGCCATCCTTCGCAGGAACACGCAGCTTCTTGGTGGAGCGCCAGTAGTTCTTGTCGAACTGGTCACCAACCAACTTGCGGTTGTCCTTGGTGTCCTCGTAGACGTAGTACCACTTGTCGCCGACGCAAATCTTGTCGGGCAGACGCTTTTCCAGCTTGTAGATGTAGTCGAAGAACTTCTCGGCCACCTGCGGCTTCTGATAACGCACGCGCGGCTTGGTGATCCACTTCGAGGTACGCGGATCCTGCTCGCCGAAGACCTGATGGATGGTCATCGGGACCTTGTAGGTCTTGAGCATGTGGCCGATGTAGTCCGGCTGGCCCGAACCCTCGTAGTCCCAGTAGGACAGGATCGGCACGGCACTCATGAGGGATGCAATCAGCATCGTCATGGCACCAGTCGACTTGCACGACTGCTCCGGACCGAACGAGGTGTACCAGCCGGCGGTCAAGCCCTTGCCAACGACCAGGTCGAGTACCAGGCTGCCCGTATGCTGACGCGCCTCTTCGAGGTTCAGCGACGAACCGCCGAGGCCCAGGTCCTTGTCGATGTTGTCCAGCACGTCGTCGATGTTGCCGTACGGATTGAAAGCGTTGTGGATCGCCTCGTCCAGCTTCTTGTGCTTGGACTTCTTGCCGGCCTTACCCTTGGCCGGCGCTTCATCCTCTTCATCGTCGTCTTCGGACTTGCCGCGCTTCTTCTTGCGCTCGGTGTCCTTGGCCTTCGACTTCTTCGACTTGCGATCTTCCTTCTCGGCTTTCGCCTTCTTGCCCTTGGGTGCCTTCTCGGCCTTCTCGGCACGCGCACCCTTCTTCGACTTCTTGGACTTCGGACTTTCGTCTTCATCCTTGGCGCGCTTGGACTTCTTCGCCTTCTCCGGCTTTTCAGCCTTGGCGACCTTGCGCTTCTTCTTGACGTCCTCGTCCTTCGACTTCTTGGACGTCTTCTTGGTCTTCTCGGCCTTTGCTGCGCGAGCCATGTGTTGAATCCCGTGATATGAATTTCAGATAAGACAAAAGGGGCACGAAGCCCCTAATGTCCCCACTCAGAGAGCGACGTTACCGCTTAGAACGGAATGTCGTCATCATCGTCATCATCGTCGTCCGACTTCTTCGACTTCTTGCCCTTCGACTTCTTGCCGGCCTTCTTGTCAGCCTTGCCGCCCTTGGACTTCTTCGACTTCTTGGACTTCGGTTCGTCGTCCTCGTCATCGTCGTCATCTTCGGCGTCATCATCATCGTCCTCGTCGTCGTCATCCGACTTCTTGGACTTCTTGCCGGCCTTGCCCTTCACCGGCTTCTTGGATGCCTTGCCCTTGGACTTCTTCGACTTGGGCTCGTCGTCCTCCTCGTCATCATCATCGTCATCATCATCGTCCGAGTCGTCGTCATCATCCTCGTCGGAATCATCGTCGTCCTCGTCTTCATCATCCTCGTCGTCCTCATCCTCGTCATCGTCGTCATCGTCATCCGACTTCTTCGACTTCTTGGACTTGGCCGGCGCCTTCTTGGACTTCTTCGACTTGGGCTCGTCGTCCTCGTCCTCGTCTTCATCATCCTCGGCATCGTCGTCGTCATCGTCGTCATCGTCGTCCGACTTCTTCGACTTGCCCTTGCCCTTCGCCGGCTTGCCCTTGGACTTCTTCGACTTCTTGGACTTGGGCGAATCGTCTTCGTCCTCATCCTCGTCGTCATCGTCGTCCTGGTCATCGTCGTCATCGTCATCCGACTTCTTCGACTTCTTACCGGCCTTCTTGTCGGGCTTGCCCTTGCCCTTTTTCTTCTTCTTGCCCAGGCTCAGACCTTCATCGTCATCGTCCTGGTCATCATCGTCATCGGTGTCCTCGGCACCGACCAGTTCCATGCGGCCCAGTTCCTTCTCCGCGGTCTTCTGATCTTCGCGACCGGCTTCGGTCAGCAGGCCGTCGTGCAGTTCGTACTGCAGGTATTCCTTTTCCTCGGACGTCAGCTTGTTGCGCTCGCCCATCTGCACCTGGTACTTGTCGGTGCCGCTGGCCTTGCTGTCGTACTTGATGGAAATGTCGCAGCCGAACTTGGGATCAGCCACGCTGTACTTCGTGACCTTGCCGTCCTTCTTGACCTTGTTCAGGTCTTTCAGGCCCTGGATCTTCTGCGCCAGCGACGACGGAAGACGTGCGACACGGACCGGAGTCCAGGTCTCGCTGCCCGGCTGCTTGAAGCCCGACTTCGCTTCCTTCTTGGTCGGCGACTTCTTCTTCGCAGGCTCGTCTTCCTGCAGGTCGCGAGCGATCACGTTGACCAGGTAGAAGTTCTCGGCGCCGATGCCTGCGCCGCAGTACGGGCACGACACGTCTTCGAGTTCGCCGTCGGTCTTGGTGTCATGGGAGACACACCACTTCGGGATCTTCACTTCCTTCTTCGACTTGGCGCCGATGATGTTGACCCAGTGGCGCTTGCACGGCAGCACTGCCGTATCGAACATGCGGATCGGGGTCCACTTGCCGTCGTTGAACTTGAGAATGTCGATCAGCTCTTCCAGCTTCACGCTGTCGCCGCGGCCGACCTTCGGTTTGGTATCGTCGAATCTCACTATCGTTGCTCCTGGTTGGTACAATGTTCGGTGTGGTGTGAACGCTACTTGGTTTACAGTCTTTGGAATCAGGCCATTCGCAGCACGCGCTCAATGCGTGCGTTTGGCGTCCTTCTTCGATTTTTTCTTGACCTTCTTGCGGGCCGGAACGAACTCGATGGATCCTTCGGTGTTACGTGCAGGTACTACGCCCAGCTGTTTGCGCATCAACTCCAGCATACGACGCCGTTCCTTGTTGGAGAACACCTCGTCAATGTCGAGGTACAGGCGAGCGATGCCACGAATGTCAGCGTGCTTTGCCAGCGAACGAATGTCGTCCAGTTCCTCCGTGGCCAGCAGTTCCTCTTCTACCGATCCGCTACCGGCAATGTACTCACCGAGCTCGGACCCGTCGTCACCCTTGCCAACCATCTTCTCCAGCGAAATGCCGAAGTTGATGTTGCGTGCCTTGTTCGACTTCTCGGCCAACGCCTTCTTCTGCAACTGCGGGATGGTGTAGGCGACACCGTATTCGTGCCCGTGATTGCTGTTGCTGGTCGTCTGCGCGTTCAACAACCACCAGTTGATGTAGGACGTAAGTGCGCCCTTGGACGAATCGTACTTGTCCACCGCTTTGGTGATTGCCGTCAGGAAGTTCTGCCGAACGTCCTCGAAATCGAAGTTCTTGCCCTTCATCTTCACGTAGGACTTGGCCTGCTTGAAGCTGTGTTTCAGGTACTGCATCACGATGATGTTGCGGAACTGGTATGCCAGCTGCAGGTAGTCATCGGCTGACCGGATGGTATGGAACAGGTCACCGCGCGAGCAGTCCACACTCTCCTCGATGGCGAGCATCTTCCGCTCGATCTGGAGAATGGACCACTGATCGCTGGCCAACAACAACTCGTGGTAGAGGTCACAGTAGCCTTCGACCTCCTTGAGGAAATTCACCACGAAGTTGTAGATGAACCCACGCTCCAATCGCATTTCACTGACCAGTGTAACCTTCTCGTTACGGTCATCCGCGATCAGGAACTGGCACATCTTGTCGATGGCCTCGTCCCGATCCAGACTGGACAGCTTGCGCTTCTTGTTGCGTGCGGTGGAACTCAGCACATAGCCCACCTGCATATCGAATGCGTCCGACTCACGAACAATCGGACTCACCGCCTGCTGAATGAGCGTGTCCAGAACTTCCTGGATCTGCCCACCGGTCAGGTTGTCGGTTCGTACTTCTTTGTTGTCTGCGTCAGCTTTCATAAGTTGTCCTCTTGGCGGCTGACGTTACAGGGTCAGTCGTTGCGCTTCTTGATGGTCATCAGCACCTGCGTGAGGTGCTTGCAGAGAATCGGATGGTTGCCCGGGTTGCGAACCTTTGCAGGCTGCCCGTTGCTGTATCGGATGCTGGCAGCACCCCACGTCCAGAGAGCGTACTCACTGACGAAGGTGAACCATTCGCAGTCACAGCTGACCTTGATGCGCTGTTGCGTGCTGACGTCCGGCTTGTCCTTATCGAGGCCGATCACCTTGAACTGATGAATCCGCATCGGTCGGGTGTTCATATCGCGTGCCGTGCCGATCACTGCCGGCATACCACCCTTGGTCTTCGCACGCTTGTAGCTGCGAATCACAATGTCTTCGGCACTGTTGATGAGGTAGCGTGGTTGCCGCTTGAGCAACCCCATCAACGTCAAGCCCTTTTCAGCGCGCGCCTTGTCGGGCAACTGCACTGCCTGCGGCTTGAGGTCAGTCTTCTGCGGCTTCAACGTGCGAATCTGCGCCTTACCGGGCAGAGGCTTCTGCACTGTCACCACTTCATCCACAGGCTCGCGCTTGGCGTTCTGCAAACTCGGCGGAGGACCAAGCCGTCGTTTCGATCTATCAATGATTGCCATGGAGATTCCCTAGTTATCGACGGGTGATCTGTTGACTGCGTGGCGTACTCATGTAGTCTAGGGCCGCTTCATCGAGGACGAACGGCAGAATGGAGAAGCGCACCTGCACAGCCATGTCGATACCGCGGTCGCATCCGGTGAACGTGATGTTCAACGCATCCCGATCGTATTCCAATCTGGCAACCGCCATGATGGACTCCAGCACTTCGATTGCCTGGCGCGGAACGTTGAGCAGGTCATTGCGGCATCCCGAACGGCTGACGTACTCGCTCACGGTCTGGAACAGGTCGCGGCTGTCAACCCTCGTGGTATGCACCGCTCTGAACTCCGAGACGTGCAGGAACTCACGATGTTCCGTCAGGCTGTACTCTGGAACCATCTGCGGCCGCACACACGTACTGAGCGTAAAGCCGTTGTAGTCAGGAGCCTCCTTGAGTTCGAGGTTCCCAAGCATCAACTGCGGTACGCCCCGCACATGGCTGAGTCCGCGCAGAACACGATCAACCATTCGGCTGCCTTCGCGACTGCGCAACCTCGTTATCAGGTCGCTGCCGCGGAGTTCAATGTCGTGGTAATAGCGGTTGGCTTCCTTCAACGCCAGAATAGCGTCCGGGTGCATTTTGTGCCTCTTGTAGACTGGTGAACTAATGTCCACGATACGGATGGTTTACAGATTCTATCGCAGCTTGTTCAAGCCAAGCTCTTTTTCGAGCTCCAGGAAGTATGCTGGCCGGCGCCGTGTACGCCAGTCTTTCGGCTTGTGCTTCCAGTCCTCTTCGATGGTGGCTTGCAGCAGCTTCGGCTTGAAGCATATGCCACTGCCGCCCAGCGGACACGGGCTGAACCCACTATGGTAGGCGCTAGCGATGTACTGGTCGTAGGTCTTGCACGGCTTCTCCTCGATCACCATCTGAATGTCGCGGAGCTTCTGTGCGGTCATCACCACCTCGTAGTGCTTGGCCCACTTGTCGATCTTCTGAATGATGGTGCGCTTGCTCTTCGCCGAAATGAAGTCGCCGGTCGGCAGGATGACCTTCATCGGGTTGTCGCGCGCAACGTACATGAGGATCCAGCCACTGATGACAATGTCCAGTTCCCGTTCAAGCAAGGCACAGTAGCTCACGATCTGGGCCACGTTCTTCTTGTACGGCATGTTCTTGTACTTGTCGTTGTTCCGGATCGCACCGACCGAGGACGTCTTGTAGTCGATCAGCCAGTAGAGCCCTTCCTTGTCACGCCACACGCCATCGAGGTGACCGGTCAGGTGACGACCACGACGAACCGTAAGCTCCTCGTAATCCATCGGGCGCTTGCACTGCGGACACACGTTGCCGTGCTGAATCTTGTCCGTGCCTGTGCATCCATTGGTGAGACACACCCACTTGCCGAGCATCTGCCCGCCGTGACCAAGCACGTACTGGATGTAGCGGTGAGTCTGCGTTCCGACCGACGTGTAATACTTCATGCCGAACGTGACTTCTTCCTCTTCCTCAATCTCTTCGCCGTTCAGGCGCTTGTGCAGATGCTTGAGTCCGCAGTACGGAAACGAGGACACACGGAAGCGGTCTTCCCGCTGCCGGTCGGCTTCATCTGGCGATAGGTATTCCTTGCTGTTGACCATCGAGGAGTAGTGCTTGCCGAATTCGACCAGCTTCGCCTTGAGGGCCACTTCTTTCGATTTTGAGCCTGCCATTTAAGCCAATTCCTTTGAAGCTCGACACTTCGGTTTACAGAAAACGCCGTGCGGATACAACTGTAAAGAAGCCGCATAGCAGACTTGAAATTACGAGTCCGCATCATTGGGCGCGAGATATGGCCAGAGACGAAAGTAACCGAGAAATCATCGTCCGCGAACTGGAGAAGTACCCCGGTCCGCGGAAAGCTGGATCAAATGGCTGGCTCAACGTCGTGTGTCCGTTCCACGACGATAGCAGTCCGTCACTTGGTATCCGAATTGCCGAGCCGTCGCTTGGCGTATACAACTGCTTCTCCTGCCCAGCGAAGGGCTACTGGAACACGTTCGCCGAAAAGGTCGGGCTGGAGCAGATCAAAGACTGGAACAAGTCCGAGGACGTTGATGCCGAAGCGGTCATCAGTGCAGGCTTGGACGACACGCTGCTCGGCAGTAAGGGTCTGACGTTCAAGCAGGTCATCAAGGGATTCCGAGTTCCAGAAGCCACGCTGTGGCCAGAGGGCATCGACTGGCGCGGATTCCCCGGGTCGTTCATGCGAAAGCTGGGCGCCCACATCGTACTCGATACCTATGCGGACAGCATCGGTGCCATTCTGCCTGTTAAGGTAGCGGGCAAGGTACGAGGCGGAGTCAAGGCCGCATTCATCAAGGACGAGAACAACAAACGCGCGCTGTCCTACATCACGTCCAGTGGTCAGTGGGTGCAGGACTACGGCCTGTTCCCGTACGTCTACGCGCGAAGTCTGATTCGGAAGAACGACCTGGGCTTCATCGTGCTGTGCGAAGGTCCTCGCGATGCAATGCGCCTGTGCCTCAACGGAATTCCCGCAGTGGCCGTCCTCGGTGCGAAGAACATCACTCGCCGCAAGATTATCCTCGCGATGGGTGCTGGCGCCGACGTGATCTACGCGATGCCCGACAACGACAGCGGCGGTAGAGCTATGGCCAAGACCGTGAAGGCGCTGTGCAAGGAGATTGGCGTTCCGTTCAAGAGCATCAAGCTGCCGAGAGACCTAGGCGATGACGGCAAGATCATCAAGATGGATCCGGGCAACGCGCCACGTAAGATCATTCGCCAGCTGTGTCGTCATCTGCACGACAAGCATGGCCTGCCAATACCAAAGACGATCAAATAGGGGAAGAGCGATGCGTGCACCAACCACGAAGTCCATGCGTATCATCAGGGGAATTCCGTTCGTCAGCGAACAGCCCGAGTTGAAGTTCACCGTCGATCTTTCTGACGTGCCACTCAACGGACTGTCGTCTTCCGACCTGTGGAACATGATGGTCGCCATTCTCAACATGCTCTCGGTCCACGAGGCTGATGCTCTCGACAAGCACCCGGTGTATGTGCTGCAGGAGTTGCAGAACCAGCTGGCCGTGCGTCTGGCTGGATACGACGCCGACGTTATCATATCGGTGAGCGTAGAAGATCGCACTGGTCAGATGGTCAGCGTCTACAACGTGTAAGCCAGTACCACGAGCAACAAAAAGGCCCGGCCTCCGCAAAGAGGTACCGGGCCTTTTCTTTGTCTACGGTTCAGCCGTCAGACGGTTACAGTGCCTGCTCGGCAGCCCACGCCTTCACCTTGTCGTGCAGGCTGTTCTGGGCGATGTACTGGTAATCCGCCTTGGTGAACTCGTCCTCACGGTTGCGCAGTTCACGCAGCACGTTCTCTTCCGGCAGGGTCTTCTCGACCATGAGGTTGAGGACGAACGGGTTGATATCGCCGGCCGCTTCGGCCTTGACGGCTTCCAGTTCCTGGTTCTCGTCGGCAGCGCCCACCGGAGCAATGTCGCCGACCTGGTAGATACGGGCATGCTCTTCGGCGGCATCGCCGTGCTTGAGGAACTCGATGGCCTCGGCGCTGTCGATCAGCAGGATCAGGCGCTTGGCGACCAGGGTACGGAAGTTCGGATCTTCCAGCAGTGCGTTCTTGGTCGACTGCGTGGTCAGGTCGATCGGGATCCAGCTGATCGGCACGCGCACGTTCACCGGACGACCACGGCCGTCGGCCACCGTCAGGTTGATGTTGCCCTTCGGGTTGGTGTTGTTCAGCACCCACACGAAGCTGCTGTTGGCGGCTTCCAGTTCGTGGATGGTGAGGCGCTTGAGTTTCAGGGCTTCCTTCTTGGACGACATGGTGTTGCTACTCCTTTCAGATGGGATGAAGCGAATGATGTTGGACTGCGGTGACTGTAGACTCTGGATGACTGTCGATTATTTTCCCGCGCCCAGAGTGGCGATTGCCACCGAGCGGTATTCTTCCAGACGTTGCGGGAGAACGTCCAGTAGTTCATGGAGAGCGATCTGCGTGACTTCGCCGCCGGTCTTCTCCGCGAATGCCTTGTACTCACGTTCGTTCAGCAGGATCGGCCACATCCAGTTCTTGAACCGGAGACGCTTCACCTTGAGCGGGTAGGCCCGGCGCGCATCGCGCAGCACGGGATCCTTGAACGAAAGATCCACCGACATGGAGTTGCGATACTTCGAGTCGATGTGTTCCAGGTAACTGCGCAGCACGAGGATGCTCTTGACCCTGTTGATGGCCTTCTTGCGCTTCTGCGAGGCAGCGCGCGTCGAGATACCGTCCTCGTGGAACTTGAACAGGTTGAGCTCCGCATCGGAGATAACCTTGTTGCCGACCGGCGCCTGACGATCAATCGCCAAGCAACCGTTCTGCGTCTTCGACGTGTAGTTCTTGCACGTCTTGATGCCGCAGCGTTTGAAGCGATACCAACCTACGTAGACGCAGGTGTTCAAGCTCTGTTCGCCGCCATTCACCAGCGTAATCGGGATCAGCCCGTTCGCCGTGAAGTCTGCTGCCATGTTCATCTGATATGGGCCTTGTCCAATAGTTTGCGATACTTGATAAGCTCCTTGCGTTGGCCCATGAGTTCAAACGGCTTGTTCTCCGTATAGGTGAACGCACCGTACATGCCAATGCAAGCAGCGTCGATAACATGCGCGACGAGTCTGGATTCCTTGTACAGGACTTCCAGCTTTTTCTTTTCAGATCCATGCACATTGCGGTTGAACGCATTCTTCCACTGCGAGGCAGGGATGAACCACACGTCCTCAACGGGACACATGGCTGCTACGCCCAACATCAAGCCCACAAGCTCACCGGTGTTGCCACGGATACCACGATTCATGTAGCGTTCGGCCACGATAGCGTCCACCTTGTGGCGGCGCAGGATACCGTGCAGTTCCCCCTTGAACTTCTTGAGGTCACCACGCACGTCACCCTTCATTTCCTTGACCGTCTTCTTAATCATGCCGACTTCCTTGATTCGGTAGTCGAACTTGCCATCAGTGCGAACCTTGATGACGCCGAACCCCATGTTCTTGGAGCCCGGATCCAGTCCGAGAATCGTTAGAGCCGACATGGTTCATAGTCCGTTAGTGATTTGCTTGTCGGGAAATTAGAACCTGAAGGTGAAAATAGAAGTTCACCGTTTTGGGCTAGTGCCCATGTTCAAACTGGCTCTGAATAGCCACCTGCTGACCAGCAACTGGCCTACAAGCTGCGCGAAACCGAGGAGCGTATCCGCCTGAACGAAAGACAGGGAGGCGGAGAACAGTGCAGCCGATGCAACTGTGGTAATTACCTGATGTTTATTCACCGGTCGGCCATACATTTATGGATTAATGATCGGGTTTTACAGATTTCCAAATACGAGGATAGACGCACTGGCCCTGTAAGTTTGACCTGTGTATGGTAATTTTCAACCATACGACACAGAGCGAGGTGACACATGGCGATCCATAATGGACGCGGTGAAATCAAGCGTCGCCATGCCACGAACTACATCGGCAAGGAGGCGCATAAGCGTCTGCAGGAGGCCATTGTGCCTGCGCAGAAGCGAGGACTTCAAGCCCTCGAGGTGGACAGCTTTGAGGTCATGTACTACCGGCGCAGCAGCAGTTCCATTCCGTGTACGTGCCAGAAGTCTCCGGCCTACGCTGCAATGGATCACAACGTGGTGGATCCCAATTCGTTGCAGCTTCCGGACAGTGTCCTTGCATTCGGTGAGTTCGATGAAGAAATCGTCATCGACCACAGTGACACCCTGTTCGGCACGTCGAACACCCTGGGCGAGTACGGCGACAACCAAACGTCCGGTGGATTCGATCCGGAGGAAGTGGATGAGGGCGATGACGACGCTCGCAACACGGACAACCTGTTCGGCCTGAGTACGGACTGTGGCATCTGCTATCGCAACGGCGTTCTGCCTGCTTACGAACTGTACGGCCATGATCGCAAGATCCTCGCCACACAGGTTGTGGATGCCGCGTACGGTTACCACATCGACCAGGGCGAGACGCCGCACCGCTTCGACAAGATCGACACCAACGAAGGCTACGTGGACTTCGTGCTGCATGTACCCAAGTATTTCGTCAGCGCGCGCTTCTCGATCCGCAACGGCAGCGATCATCTGCCCGACGAGTTCATGTATGAGCCGGCTGGCGCCATGCGACCGATCACCATGCAGTCGTTCCGTGCCCTCGCCGGTCAGGAAGTCCGCGTGCGTATCCTCGCCGAGCAATTCACCCACGTGGTGATCGACTTCGACCTCGGTGTTGAGCCGGTGCTTGCCGCACTCGCACAGGACACCAAGGCAACCGACTGGACCATGTTCGACACGTTGGGCAACGTCTCCATGGTTCTGCCGATGACCATTGACGCCGTGGAAACGTCGGACGTCATCTACGTGCCCAGTCGTGGCCATACGTTCAAGGTGTCGGACGTGACGTACCTGCGTACGGCATCCAATGGCAACATCGACTGGCAGGTTCAGGCCCGTGTATTGCAACCGCAGGAGGGGTTGAAGCGCATCTATCAAGCAACCAAGTTGCGGTAATTCAGTAATTTGCGAACGTACATTCCGTACACCAATCCCTCATGGAGCAATGCAATGGCAACTGCCAAGAAGACTGCGACCAAGCGCCGCAGCAAGACCCGTCTCGTTGGTCGTCCGGCCGAAAAGCGTGCAGTGGTCAAGAAGCTCAACGCTGAAAAGACCGCGAAGAAGGCAGGCACTGCCGCTGTCAAGGCCAAGAAGAAGGTCAGCGCCGTGAAGAAGACGGCCGCCAAGAAGGTGGCTGCTGTTCGCAAGGCCGCTGCCAAGAAGGTCTCGGCCGCCAAGACGGTCAAGGGCAAGCGTAACGCACGCAAGGCCGCGACGAAGAAGGTCGCTGCTGCCAAGAAGACGGCTGCCAAGCGCGTGTCCGCCGCCAAGAAGACCTCGAACAAGGTCTATCGCAAGGCGGTCAAGGCCGTGAAGACTGCCGGCAAGGCCAAGCAGGCCGTGAAGAAGGTGGGTGCGAAGCGCCTGACCAACAACGAACTCAAGCGCAAGTACCCGCGTACCGGCGCCAAGAAGGTCGCTGCACGCCGCGCTCGCGCCAAGAAGTAAGTTGCAGTCGGCAGGTGAACATTTCGTGATGAAGAATCCCGTAGCGTAACCTTGCCGATTGTAATTTCAAAACACAGCGGCAGATAGTGAGCGGTCCACCAATCGCTCGCGCCGCTTCTGACCTGGTACAGAAGGTGTGGTGCCCTAAGGAACAGGTCTCGCTCGGCGCACAAGCGCCATTCCATGTACCAACCACAACTGGAGTTTCAGAACAATGGCTACCAAGAAGCGCAAGCTGAAGAACGTCGCCGACGTTACCATCGCCAAGAAGCGCGCGAAGAAGAAGACCGATCCGAAGTCGGTCGCCCGCCGCAAGAAGGCGAAGCTGGAGTACAAGAAGGACAAGAAGGCGATCGCCCTCAAGGCCAAGAAGAAGCGCGCCAAGCGGACGGCAGCCGAGAAGAAGTTCGACGCCGCCCACGCCAAGGCTCTGCGCAAGCGCAAGGGCAAGAAGGCCGCGCCGAAGAAGGCTGCTGCCAAGAAGGCTCCGGCCAAGAAGGCTGCCGTGAAGAAGGCCGCTTCGACCGCCAAGAAGAAGGTGACCAAGGCCAAGAAGACCGGCGAAGCCGCCGTCAAGAAGGCCAAGGTCTCGAAGACCAAGGCCGTCGCCAAGGTCAAGAAGGCCAAGACCCCGGCCGCCAAGAAGACCGCGAAGAAGGCCGCCAAGAAGGCTGCGACCCGCGTGAAGAAGGCGACCAAGGCCAAGGTCGCGAAGGTCAAGAAGGCTACCAAGGCCGCTTCGACCGTCGTGAAGAAGGCCCGCAAGGCTGCCGTCAAGAAGGCTCCGGCCAAGAAGGCAACCAAGGCGAAGTCGACCAAGCGCCCGGCCGCCAAGTCGGTGAAGCGCCGTCGTCCGAAGGCCAGCTGATCCCACGATCGGCGCCGACAACGCGAAGTAGCTACCTCAAGGTAGCCTAATGGGCCGGGGAGCTAGTCTTCCCGGCCCATTTTCGTTTCCCACTCCGAGAGGTCCACAGTGAACACCAACGTTACCAACGACAGTGAGAAGAAGACGCCGATCTATGGCGACAAGCTGACCAGCGATGCCATGTTCCAGGACTCGATGAAGCTCGGTATGTTGCAGCACGCCCATCGCATCCTTGTCTACATGCTGCGCCGGCCCGATCAGGACTTCTCCGCGAAGGAGACCGAGTACCTGCTGCGCCACGCACGTCGCATCAACCCGAAGTTCGTGCACCAGTTCTACGAACACTTCACGGCCCTCGTACAGGCTCTGCACCGCTACCTCAGCCTCGAGGAAAGCGTGACCAAGAGCGGTGCGTATCGCCGGGACCTCACCCTGGCCGCTGACCGGGTGAAGAAAATCGTGGGCAATTTCGAGTCGGAAGACAACATCGGCACGGTGAAATACCTCCGCGGGCTGCTGACGAACATGCAGGATTGACCGAACACAACCTCGAACAGAAAGCTAATTTTTAGCCATGCGATTACGTGCTGGGCGCAGCTTGCGTCCGGCGATTTGATACATGTCTCGAGGAATGCCCGAATGGCAAAGAAAGACCGTCTGGAGAAGATCCGCAAGGTCCGTAGCTTCAACGATATCCTGGACCTCATCAAGGAGATTGGTGCGGACGTCATGGCCGATGGCAAGCTCGTCCGCAAGCTGGGCGTGTCTCTGTCTGCTGACGATGAGGTGATCGAACTGCGTCATGGTGGTATCGACAAGCCGCAGCGTTCCGGTCCGCGCAAGATCAGCACGAAGCGTAGCTCCGGTACGCCCTTCAAGGTGAAGCTGGAGAAGTTCGTTGCGCCGCCGAAGTCCACCATCGAGAAGAACCTCGGTGTGGTGCATCGTCTGTACGAGAACACCAAGGAACTGGAAGCGCTGGAAGCACTCCTGACCCAGGGCTTCGACAACACCAAGAACAAGAACACGGCCCTCGCCGGCGTGCGTGCCCTCAAGAAGGAAGTGGAGCAGTCGATCTTCGCTGCGCTTTCGGCCCTGAACGGCATCGCCAAGAAGCACTTCCCGACCGAGCTGGAGCAGATGCGCGACAGCCTGACCGAGTTCCTGCTGGACAACGTGCCGGAGAAGGACTACTCCGATATCGGTGTTCTGGAGTACGTCAGCCTGCCGGACAAGAACTCCATCATGTTCTCGGTGTACGTGGAAATCGAGAACCTCAAGAACGGCAACGGGTACGTCTTCAAGGAGTACTTCATCATCCTGACCGGCGTGGTTGATCTGCGCACGGGCACGATGACGCACCACATCAACGCACTGCCTGATTTCCGCGTTCCGGGCAAGTACGATCTGGGCTACGCCTTCGACAGCGAGCGCGAAATGGAGCAACGCGTGGGCCTGCTGCTGACCCACAACGACGTGATTACCCACATGGACCGTCGTCCGATGCCCATTGATACCCAGGACAACAAGGCCCAGAACTTCCTCGGCATCAAGGGTGTCATCGGTGTCGAAGTCAAGGACGATGCGCTGTACCTGCAGGTGGACAAGCCCGATCCGAAGACCACGAACGGCATCGTCGCTGCGGTCATCCCGCTGCTGAACCAGGCCATCGGCCGCAAGAAGGACACCAGCATCAGCTGGAAGCCGGTGACCCGCGGCAACAAGAAGTACCTCAAGTTCATCCTGTACTTCAAGCCCGATCAGCGCGCGAAGCAGGTGAACACGGGTGTGCTGGATGACATTCGCAACCTGTTCGACCTCGACGAGAAGCAGGTGCAGGCTCTGCGCCGTAGCCTGTTGGACTAAGGAGCAGCCGGTCATGCGCATTTTCAAGGAAGCTCAGAACGACTTCTTCGCCTCTACGGTGACGTTCGTTCTGTCGCACCTGTCGCGCAGCCCGTTCCGAAGTTATCACGTCGGCGACATGGCTGCCTTCGTGGCCGAACGCCTGATCCAGAGCAGTGGCGCGTACCTGTCGTTGTTCAGACGTGCGCGCCTGGTCAACATCAAGGCATGGAGGACTCGCTTCTCCTACGGCTTGATCGACCCGACTACCTCTCCGGCGAACAACCACCTGGTGTTCACATTCTCCATCGGCCGGCCCGATGCGTTCTTGGATGCGAAGGACCCGCGGCTTGTCTGCCGTATCCTGAGCAACTACGTTCGCGTCTATGGCACCCAGGAGGACCCCGTTCAGTTCTTCTCTGTGGGCCTCAACAGCGTAGAGTGCGCACGATTCGGCATCACCAACACTCAGGCTCGCGCGCTGCGCTACCTGTACATGGCTGCCGGTGTCGTGCTGCGCTCGATCTTCCATCGACATTCGCCGATGACTTCTATCGGCTCCGATGTGTTCGCGTCTGCCCATGAGGGTATGGCGCGAATTGTCGTATCTCCACGCCCACTCAACATGGTGTTTCAGTTGCCGTACGAGGAATGGGTGTGGCAGAAGTCGGTGTGGGCGCTGTGCCCCAACCTCATTTCGTCTCGCTGCATCAACCCGTATTCTGTCGGTCGCTATCTGGAGTTCTGCGACGAAGTGGTGATCGACTACAAGAACGCGGCGTATGACATGGTGTGGGACGACGGTGTGGATTCTCCTACCGTGTTCTCCATCGTGCGCAGCAGCCTGATGAACTTCATTCAGGCCGTCAACACCCAGAGCATGTCCGAACCGGATCAGACTGGTCTGTTGATGCCAAGCCTGCTGTACTCCACGATCTTCGAGCGTCGTCTCGGTGTGCCCAGGCCTGCCGACCAGCTCGATGCGTACAGGACCATGGTTGGCTCGTTTGACGAACGTAGCCAGCAGCTGTCCGACCTGTTCACCCCGTACGACCTCTCTGTGCGGCGACTGATGCGTGGCGATGCAGCGAATGCGTCTAAGCTCATTAAGGCGCTGGACGTCTTTGACTAAAGGAGTCACACATGGCATACCATGGCGTAGATGGAACGGTACTCGCCGTGTCGCAGCATTTCCTGGACGACCAGGATCAGCCGCTGATTCCGGCCACCGGATATCCCAAGATCCGTCTGTACGACAGCGCCGGTGACGTGCTGGTGGCTATCAACGCCGCAGCGTCGTCGGAGCCGGGTAAGTGGACGGCGAACATGCCGATCCCCAAGATGGACCTGGAGTCGCGCACCGAGTTCAAGATCAAGTGGCTGTTCAAGGGCAATGACGCACAGAAGATCCGTGTATCCGAAGTCGCCCTGATCGAGCCCGCGATCGACCAACGCAACGACGACATTGTGGTGCTGTTCGGTGAGGCCGACGCCACGATGAAGCTGCCGGTCTCGTGGCAGCAGGGTTGGGAAGGCCAGTGGCAGATTTACTACGGCAACCAGGAGTGCGTGCAAGATGCACCTCCGCTGCAGGATCTGCCGATGCGTTCCAACTTGGACAGCACGGTGTTTACTCTGCCGCTGGATCAGGTGCCGTACGCTTCGCTGGTGTCGTATCTGCTGTCGGTCAAGATCACCCCGCCGGGCGGTCGTCGTCGCACCTACAACTACAAGCTGTGGACCGTTACGCCGCAGATCATGCTCGCCATGTCGCATATCGAAGACACGCTGAACAAGGCGCGAATCGAGAACGTGATCCCCGAACTGCGGTACAACGACGCGGATCTGCTGTCGTACCTGGAGCGTGGCCTGTACATGTTCAATCGTGTCGGCTACCCCACGGCCTTCAACGGCACCAACATGCAGGGCATCCTGTTCGATGCGTGGCTTATCTGCTCCAGCTACTGGGCGATTTCCGCACAGCTTCTGGCAGAAGGCAGCTTGGCATTCGACTTCTCCGGCCAGGGTGTCAGCCTGAACGTGGACCGTACGCCTCAGCTCGATGCTGCCATCGGTCGCATTGAATCGCAGATCGAACAGCACGTGGTGCCGCTCAAGAAGCTGCTGAACACCCAGGGCATCACGAACGGTGACGGCTCGGTGGGTGCCACCAACCTCAACAATCCGCGTGCTTCGGCAACGTCCGGCATCATCAACGCCGTCACGACGCGCCTCCCGATGTACGGCTCGACCTTCATTGGTCGTCGCTTCTAATGACCTAGGACTGTATCATGCAGATCAAAGTTCCCGTATCGGAGAGTTCGATCATGTCTCCGGACTCCAAGCTCTACAACATCCGCTCGCCCGAACCGCTGGAGCGCGGCACCGGCCTCGGCGCCTACGTGGGTCAGACGCCGGACGGTCTCAGCATCTTTCGCTCTGACGTCCATGTGAGCGCTCGTGGTGAACGCCGTTCGTGCGTCACCTTCCTCGTGAACAAGGAAGGCAGCATCATCGCCGAGAACGAGCCGAAGGCCAAGGGCGATGGTCAGCGTCGCATGGAGCAGCAGAACGCTATCCAGACGGCCAAGACCAAGCAGCGCGTGTGGACCAAACCGGACGCCACCTGGTACATGCACCCGAGTCGCACGCAGATGGACACGTCCATGTCGGAAGCAGTCGCATCCACCGTGAGTGGCAAGGACGAGGCGGCCGTAATGTCGCACGAAGCCGTGAAGCGCCTGTTCCAGGGTTACGCGATGGTGCCGCAGGTCGAAACCGATGGCACGTTCTTCTGCTCGGGCCGCCGGGCTGTCTGGGTGTGGAATGACGATGGCGGTGATCGCCGTGTAGTGCTGTACGATGGTGATCGTCAGGCCAAGGGCGAAGGCAAGACCATCGAAGCGGCTCTGACCGCCGCCAGCAAGAAGAAGTTCACCAAGATCGCTCGCGGAAAGAGTTGATATGCGCGTCCACATCGCACTGGCATACGTGATGCCCGATGGTGACGCAGCGATCACCGTTGATCCCGAACGCAAGGCCCAGACTGGTCTGCCGCGCATGATCTATCACGGAACGGCTCGCCCGCTGTTCCAAGGTTTCGCCGAGAATCATCAAGGCGATCACGACTTCGGATGGATTGGAACTGGCTTCTACTTCACCACGTCGTGGGGTCATGCCAAGGCCTACGCTGACACCTTCCGTCGTCGTGAAAAGACCAAGATCGCCCGGGTGGTTGAGGTCAAACCGCGTCAAGGTGTAAAGCTGTATCCGATCAACAAGGAAGAACACGCCGCTTGCTTCCAGATTTCCGTGCGAAAGGACACCAAGGCTCTCGCACACAGCAGGGCACTGGCGGACCAGTTGCGAAAAGCTGGCTTCGATGGGTCGTGCTACACGCACCCCAGCGGCGAACGCTTCATCGAAATCATGCTCCTCGACCGCGGCTCTTTCCGCGTGGTCAATGAGGACTTCACTCCCCAATCGGATACCTGAAACAATGGAACTCAACATCAGCATCAGCAAGGCCAAACCCAAGAGTCGCGCAACGGCCTGGGTGTTCGTGTACGATCAACGCGCCAAGCAATTCCTGGTGTTGAAGCGCGCTCCGCATACCAACAACCCCAACCTGTGGAACATTCCGGGTGGCGGCACTGACGGTAAGCACCCCGAGAAGGGCGCCAAGCGTGAGTTGATGGAAGAAGCCGGCCTGCGCGTTCGTCGCAGCGAGCTTATCCACATCGGTCGCATCGAAGGGCTGGACGCTGATTACTTCCTGGTGATCCTGCCTGGCCGGCCCCTGTTGCAGATCGACTCGGCCGAGAGCAGTGACCATCGCTGGCTCAGCCTCGAAGACATTTTGAAGCTGAAATCCACGCTCCACAAGAAGACTGCGGTGCCTCTGCGTGATACCGGCATCCTCGCTGCAATCGAGCGAGTCATCAATCCCGTCTAAGCGTCATCCTCTGATTTGCTAATTTCCCATAGTCCAGGCACGCGCACCTGGGCTTGTCTTTAACCTCTAGAGAGTACAGGAGTTACACCCATGCAACGCACCCATTCGCACCACGTGAACGCCGCCGTGCAGGCCGTGAAGTCCGACAAGCCGGTCGTCGAAATCAAGCATTTCGCCCCGGCCGGCAGCGGCATTGCCCGCGTGGTCGCCAACGTGATCCACACCGCCGCCAGCCGCGCCAATCCGAACCTCATCGGTGAAGTGCTGCGCGAGAAGACCCAGAACCGTCTGACCGCCGTGGCCGGCTCGTTCCGCACCGTCGATCAGGGCCCGCTGTCGGAAGTCATCACCGGCGTGCTGGCGTTCAATCGCGAGTCCATCGCCATCGCCAGTTCGGAAGACATGCAGGGCTTCACCGCCGTCGCGTCCAACATGTTCATGGACGTCGAAGACCGCATGTGGAACCTGCACAAGACCGAGAGCGGTTCGTTGCTGGTCCGTTCGACCGGTATCGACGACGACCAGGAACTGGTTGGCCTGCTGGCCTCGCTGTCGAGCAGCCCGCAGACCTCCGGTGAAAGCCGTAAGCTGTCGGCCACCGCTTCCTCGGTGCGCAACCGCCTCGCCGGCGGTCAGTACGTCTCGTTCGTCAACGCGAACAACATGCTGGCCCAGGGCTTCATTGTCGTGACCGCTGCTGACAGCGACGACGTGGTGATTCTGACCGGCGAGAAGGCCGAGCCGGAAGCCATCAAGGCCAACGCCGTCACGGAGATCCATGACCTGGGTCAGGACGCTCCGCAGGTGGAACTGACCGAACAGGAACAGGTGGACGTCGCCGTCGCCAGCGCAGCCGGCCGCATCACCCTGGACATGATGGTCGACTACTACCGTCGCATGTTCGCCGCCAGCCCGGAGTACTTCGAGATGTTCAAGTCTCGCCTCCTGAGCCACGCGTTCTAAGCCACGTCGGCTGACCCATGGGGCGGAGGGAGAAGTCTCTCCGCCCTTTTTACCTTCTATATCGTCCAGGGACGAACAATGAAAATCAATGTCGCAATCGGCCAACTGGAATCCACTTCCGCGACGGTCGAAGCCGGGGGCCGCAGTCAGAAGTGGTTCGATGGTCTGACGAAGCCGCAGCAGAAGAAGTACCTCAAGGACAACCCCAAGTCCAAATTCAATCCTGCCAACAAGGGCAAGAAGGCCGCGCCGAAGAAGGCTGCTGCCAAGAAGGCTCCGGCCAAGAAGGCTGCTCCCGCAAAGAGCAAGAAGACCGTGCTGACCCAGAAGCACTCCGACAAGGCTCAGGCCTCGTTGAAGATCCTGGACAAGCGTTACGATGCTCTGCACGACAAGCTGAAAAAGCTGGAAGACAAGCAGAAGTACAAGAAGACGCCCGAGCGCAAGGAATTGATCGTCAAGGTCAAGGCCCGCCTCAAGACCCTCAACAAGAAGTATGACCAGCTGCGCAAGGTCGTATCGAAGGTCTACAACGCCAAACGTGCGGCCGATATGAAGGACGATCCGAAGCGTCTGGCCCTGATGGACAAGCTGGAGATCGCGCAGAAGCAGGCCAAGCGCCATGTCCGTGAGTCTGAGGGCGGCAACGGCTTCCGTCGTGCCGAGTTCGCTCGCAAGCGCGCCGAGAAGATTCAGGCCCGCATCGACAAGCACGATGCCAAGAAGGCCACGAAGGCCAAGTAAGCAGCATTCCATAAACTACAGGTGATGTATGAAGTCGGATAAGGTAAAGAAGAAGCGGCGCCCGGCCGAAGAGGAAGAGTTCGTGATCGGTCGTCTGCCCCCATCCGATTCGTCGTCCAAGAAGAAAAAGAAGCGGCCGGTCACGGACGACTCGCCGCCGAAGAAGAAAAAGAAGAAGCCGAAGGAAGACGGCCGTAACCCCAGCCTCGCGCTCGCCAAGGTTGAGCGCAGGAAGAAGCGCCTCAAGGAATCGCTGCAAGGCCTCGACCTCGAAGTCGTTACCCAGAACGCGAAGCCCGGTGAGCGCGAGTACGTCGATGAATTCGTGTGGATGTTCAAGCGCATTGGTCGCCTGATCCGTGCGACTGAGAAACGAGCGTTGAAGTCCGGTCACTCCAAGGACATTTACGCGCTCTCCACTCTTATCAGTCAGCAGCGAGAAATCATTGCCGACATTCGTACCCTGGCAGACCTCAGTGGCCAGATCCAGATGGTCGTGGAGATTGTGCTGCGCCCCATGATTTCGGCTATCGGCCAGAACTCACTGGACTGCTTCTACCAGCAGCGCGCGCTGTTGGCCAACACGGTCGATGCCAAGAAGGCGACGTTTGCCCTCGATGAACTGGGCAAGATCACGACCGAGCATGGCAAGTTCTTGCAGATGCAGTACGCAGTCGCAGTCGCAGCAGTCGAGCGGGTATTCAGCGGTGAGGAAATCGTCCCCGAAGGCGAGAAGCCGAAGAAGAAGCGCAAGAAGAAGAAATCCTAATGGAGGTGATGCGTGTCCCTATCGGGTAGACGCCCATCGCGTCCTATCACTGGTCCGAAGAAGCCGCGCGTCGTGTCTAAGATCAGGCGCACGCGCGAGCAGGCCTACACCAGCAACTGGGATGCAATCGCTTACGAGGTCAAACGCCGAGCCGGCTTTAAGTGTCAGAAGTGCGGCGCGAGCGGTCCTCTGGAGGCTGACCACATCATCCCGGTTGCCAAGGGCGGCTTGACCATCATGTTCAATCTCCAGGCCCTGTGCCATACTTGTCATAGTAAGCGTGCAGGCCACAAACACCTGTTCAAACAAAGAACGCTTGGCCGCAAGAAGCGGTCGAGGCTTTAATCACAGAGAGGCTCCTATGTCCAACGATTACAGTGAATTCCTGAGGTTCGAGCGCAAGTCGGACTTGTTCGAGGCACGTGCTGCTGATTCGCTCGATCCCCAGCTGGCATTCCTCCGTCTGGAGTTCTTCCGTGCCCGCCCCGGCATGCAGGACTACCTGATCCGTGTGGCCAGCCCGAAGAGCCAGCTGGACAAGAAGACCAACACGATCATCACGCTGCACGCGAATCGTCGTCAGACTTCCAACGGCGGCATCCAGGGTACGGCCCGCGTCATCGTCCGCACCATGAAGGAGAAGGGTGACACGACCTTCGACTGGTCCAAGATCGACATGGACCACCTGACCAAGATGATCGCACCCGCTGTCAAGTTCTTCTCGGCCAACATCGCCGCGGAGAAGATGCAGTGGGTCACGGAGGCCCTGCGCTGATGAAGACCTCGCCCATCGCACGTAGCGTAACGCAGCGTCTGTTGCGCACCGCTATCAAGAGCGGGGCGAAGACGACGGACAAGTACCTGCAGGCATTCGGCATCACGGACGTCAGTCTTTCGAGGCTGCCGTCCGTGTTCGATCCGTCATTCGCGCCCGAGTGGAAAGCGTTTCTGGAAGCCAATTCTGATCTACACGGTGGTCCTGCAGAGCGTGCTTTGCGGGCCACTTTGTCGTTCGTGCGGTACTGCCAAGCGTTGAAGCTGGATCCCTTCCTGCCGAGCTTCCAGTTCCGTGATCCGATCGATGGCGGCAACAAGATCAACCCCGTGAAGATTCAGCAGGAGATTGCGAAGCAGGAACTGGGCGTCACCTTCAAGGCCATCAAGGACTTCATCACGCGCCTGCGCCTCATGCAGTACATGCGCCTGTACAAGACCAAGGTGACCACTGTCGGTGGTGCGAAGCAGCCTCGCATGATCGCCGTGTACGCACTCGACGCCACGAACAAGCGTATGCCGCTCGATGCCGTGCTGGTGGGTCTCAACGGTCTGCTGTACGACGGCCAGATCCCTCCGCAGTTGAAGCCGCTGACCACGACCAGTGTCAAGGGTGCGAAGACGACTGACAAGCGTCCACCCTTCGATACCATGTTGACTGGCGCAGGCACTGTGGGCTGGTTCCCTGTGACGCGCAACTCCACGTTTGAGTTGTACGCGATCCGCGCCAAGAACAACATTCTGGTCGTCAAGGTCATCATCCCTCTTGTGCCTGAATCGGAGACTGACGGCGTCACGTCGAAACAACGTGTGGCGATGTGGTCTAAGCTCAAGCCGTTCAGCACCTAGATTCTGTAAATAATCCAGTCGTATTCGATTGGCAATTTCTCCTCGAAACAGGTATACCAACATGGATAACAACCGCCGTGTTGGCGAGCTTCTGGGCTCGCTGACCTCGCTCTCGGCCGGGCAGGCCCGCATTCTGGAGCGTCTCCAGCAGTGCAACTTGGTGGCAACTGCGTCGGATGCCAACCAGGAGGACGTCAAGATCCTGGTCGAATTCCAGAAGCAGAGTCAGCAGATGCGCGAACGCATTGCGGAGCTCACCGAGGAACTCGACGCCGCCAACGACGTGACTGCAACCGATGCCGAACTGAGCCAGTTCCGTGGGGCGTTCGCCGGCCGTGTCAAGGGCGTGCAGACCACGATGCTGTTCTCGGCATACGATATCGGTTACTTCCTGTCGCAGCCTCGCACGCTGCGTCCCATCATTGCGGACGTCCTGATCGAACTGGTCGGTGAACGCAAGGTCGCCCCGCTTCCCCTGTGGCAGCGTGTTTCCAACTCCGGTGGAGCTCTGTAACAATGGACAACAACATCAACACCCAGATGGGCCTGACGCCTGCTGTCGGCGTTCACGGAATGATCAGCCTGAGCGAGTCGTCGCCGGGTACGCTGGAGAGCATCCTGCCGGTCCAGATCCAGGATCCGAATCTGGAGCGCAACTACAGCTTCATGCTCTACCCGCGTCGCAAGCCGTCCGGTGGCTACGACACGCGCCGTGCGCACTACTCGGACGTGTTCCACTACCTGGCCCAGGTCAGTGCTGTCGCCAATGCCGTGCTGGCCCAGCTGCGCTACCTGTACAACGAGTTCCCGACCTACGCTGCGTCGGGTTCGCCGAAGGATATGCAGGCTGCCAACATCCTGTCGACCTTCGAGCGCATCCAGAACGCGCTGGACGGATCAGTGCTGGAAGATACTGCGCGCGCGACCATGGGCGCCATCGCCCTGGGCAAGTCCCACATCATCCGTCCGAGCGAACGCTACAAGGGCGGCATGGACGTCATGTTCACCGGCGTGCCGAACGGCAACTACGGCGGCACGTCCAACGTGTGGTACCGTCCGATCGGCACCATGTACCAGCTGCCGCAGTACGAAACCCAGATGAACCCCGTTGCACAGAACTCCCCGCTGCGGGAAGCCGTGCTGCGCATGGGTGCCATCGTCAGCGAGTGGATGACTGGCAGTTCCGACTTCGGTGCGGAAGATCGTCGCCATGTCGTCGGCCGTCCCATCAAGGAGAAGACCTTCGACGTGTCCGCGTTGCAGTCTGCGCTGGACTCCGAAATGCGTACCGCTGGCTTCGCGGGCTTCGGCAAGATCCAGATCCAGACCGACTGGCCGGAGAAGCTGCAGGAAGGCCTGAGCGAGTTCTTCACGTTCAGCGTCGTCCGTGAGCCGAATCACCGCCTGCTGAATGCACGCGAGCGTTACCCTGGGGCTGCCGATCACGGCCTGACCAAGGGCAGTGGTCTGCTGCAAGCCGAGTACGGCCTGTCGATCACGATGAACCTGCAGCCGGAGATCGTGTCGTTCATCACGCAGACCCCGAAGGGTGGCAAGCCGCCGCTCGCTGCACTGAACACCTGGGTCAACGTGTGGGCGCGCGCTGTGATTCGTGTGCCGCGCTCCTCGACCAAGGGCAGCGGTACCGATCGTGTCCTCATTGGCCAGGTGCCGCGTTACATCCTGATGCCGTCGAAGACCAGCGAACTGGAGAAGCGCCGCAAGGAGCTGGGCCTGTTCACCGAGAAGGGCCGCACGAACGAGGACGGCATCTTCATTAGCGACACCGGCCGTTTCAACTACTGCCCGCCGGCATCCGACATTGCGTCGGAGAATGCGCGTGCGTATGAGAAGCTGCAGGAAGAGGCACTGGAGGTGTCGTTCGCCGCAGGCTCGCCGATGATCGCCAGTCAGACTGGTTACGCATCGCCGTACTTCGCCACCGTGGATCAGGACTACCGCGAGAAGATCAAGGGCTTGAAGTCCGATCTGAGCAAGTACGCTGGTTCGCTCCAGACGTACAGCTGGGACTACAACTGCATCCTGACCTCGTCGGCTTCGGATCCGGATCGCCTGATTTCGACCAAGCTGGAAGGTGCGACGACTCCCGACGAACTGGCTCTGTCCGAGTACCTGACCAAGCCGGCCGCTGAGGCTCTGTCGGTCATGTTCCCGCGCCTGATCAGCGTCAATGCCGACACCTACGGCGGCGCAGCGGAAGAGATTCCGTCGGGTTCCCGTATGGACAACGTGGCGCTGCGTACTCCCGATGCGATCCTGGGCTCAAACCTGATCGTGTCGCTGGTGCGTACCTACTCGTACCTGCTGTACGACAAGAAGGTGCCGGACCTCCAGACGCTGGTCGATCGTGCCGCGAAGGCCCTGGATATCAAGACGCTCGACCCGTCGAAGATGTCCGATGCGGCTGAGCAGCGCAAGGAAGACCCGGCGCACTACGACGTCGGCCTGTACAACGGCATGACTCGCTTCAACACCACTCCGGTTGTGCAGGATGACCTCAAGGTTGTCCCGAACATCCGTATGCCGGCCATTCCGTCCGACTTCAAGTACGACAAGAACGACCCGAAGTCCGAGTCCCAGTTCAAAGGCTTCCAGCAGGACCTGGTGAACAACGCCACGGGTATCGTGCGTATGCTGCGCGCTGCCCTGAACGATGCTGCCGGTACGAAGGGTAGCAACATGCTGCGCATCAACATGATGGCGGGCACGAACTTCGAGGACGACAACCACTACTACGATCCGGCTGTGCACAACCTGGGCGACTTCCAGAACGTGTTCAACTACCTGGGCGGCCGCGTGTTCTACGAAGCCCTGCAGGCGTTGATGAAGGTCGATCCGAAGGAACTGATGGTCGTCAACCTGCGCAACCCGATGCCGATGCCGGACTACCCGTCCGTCGTCAAGGACGTGATGCCCTTCACCGTCTTCATCGGCAAGTACGTTCCGGACCGCGAGAAGATCAACGAGAAGGCCGAGGAAATCAGCGAAGGTCTCAAGGCTGATAACTCGATTTCCACCGATGACATTCACCTGCCGGGCAGCAAGCAGGGCTTCCAGATGTTCCCGCATCAGGCGGAAGCATTCAAGACGCTCGCACGTCGCCCGCGTTACGCCACGCTGGACATTGCGCCCGGTGGCGGCAAGACGATCCTGGGCCTGACCGATATCGGCAACCTGATTCACGCCGGCCTGATCAAGCGCCCGTGTGTGCTGGCCCCGAACGGTCTGGTGCGCAACTGGATCGAGGACATGCACTCGGTCACGGACGGCAACTGGAACCTGATCCCGATCACCACTGCGACGTATCGCACGTGGGGTGAGGAGCGTCTGACCAAGCTGATCCAGACGGCGCCGATCAACACCATCTTCGTGGTTGGCCTGTCGTTCCTCCGCCTGCTGCGTTATCAGGTGGTGATCGGCAACCACGTCGAGCGCATGAGTGCCACTCTGGAGTTCTGCAAGAAGTTCGGCTTCGACTACATCATCCTGGACGAGTCGCACAAAGCCAAGAACATGAAGTCGCAGACGCATCGTGCGATCAAGCAGTTGACCGTGTCGTCGTCGGTGAAGTACATCCGACTGGCTACCGGTACGCTGATCCAGACGAAGCTGACCGACGTCGTGGGCCAGGCTGCACTGTACGGCTCCCATATCTTCCGCACTGCGGAGGAATACGAGGCCGAGAACAGCGTGCGTGTGGGTGATAGCCGTGCAACCGTGTTCGCATCGGATACTCCGTACCGTGCACGCCAGCAGTTGTCGAAGCACTCTGCGGTCATCAGCTTCAAGAAGAAGGAGTGGGCCTTCCTGCTGCCGCGTCCGATCGAATCGTTTATCTCCGTTGCGCTCGACGCCGGCGGTGACGAACTGGGTCAGGCGCACCAGATGATGTACGACGCCATCCTCAAGGTCACCCTGGAAGAAATCAAGGGCGACAAGACCGTCATGAAGCTGCTCTCGGGCGGCGAAGAGGACAACGACGGTCCGGACGATGACGACGATGGTGATGACGCAGAAGACGGCGCCACCCGCAAGTCGGGCAAGTCCAACGCGGTGTCGGGTATCTCCGGCCTGCCGATTGAAGTCGGCGAAGGTATGGACGACTCCATGATGGAAGACCTCGAGAACGCACTGCGTCCGTACCTGCAGCGCCTCGAAATGCTGCTGACCGATCCGCTGGGTGACCAGTTCGGTGAGAAGTTCTTCAAGGGAATGAAGAAGGAGAACTACGTCAGTCGCAAGGTGAAGAAGATCATCGAGCGCATCCAGCTGAACTTCGAGGAGCAGCCGTGGGAGAAGGGCCGCCGGTACATGCTGAAAGACCTGTGCGACTACAAGGGCGTGCGTTACGTCCTGATGGGTGAGCCGGGCAAGAAGCTGACGCTGGAGAGCTACCGCGAGGACTACCTGTCGGTGAAGGCACCGGATCAGGATCCGCGCTGGAAGCCCGAGCCGTTCGGCAAGGTGATCGTGTTCTGCCGCTACACCCGTTCGGTCAATGCGATCTACCGTGCACTGCCGCCGCAGATGAAGAAGCTGGCCGTGAAGTTCAGCGGCGAAGAGGCGAACAAGTGGCAGAATCTGGAAGACTTCCGCCTGACTCCGTTCAGCAAGGAGAAGGGTGTCCAGATCTTCATCGCCAATGAGCAGGCTATCGCCGAGGGTCACAACCTCCAGATGGCTTCGCGCATCGTGCGTTCGGAGTCGCCGTGGTCGCCCGGTGAACTCGACCAGTCGTCCTCGCGTATCTTCCGCCCTGACACCACCGGGCAGTTCCGCCGCGAGAACGTGTACCTCGACTGGGTGCTGTGCAACAACACCATGGAAGTCGCCAAGGTCGGCCGTCTGATCAGCCGTATGATCGACAAGACCAAGTTCGACGAAGCCAACAACCCGCTGTACGATGAACTGGAGGAGTTGGAACTGCCGCCCATCAGTATGTCGCTGGAGACCATCGCTGCGAAGCCGATGCTCCGTGACATTCAGGAGTACATGGACGGCTACCAGCAGCTGGTGCGTATCCAGAGCTCCGAGTTCGAGGAAATGCGGCAGACGAAGCCGAGCAACATGTTCCCGATCGAGCCGACGCCGATGCCGAAGGGCTCTGCGATCCTCGAACAGGTGCCGTACCTGCCGACCCTCAAGAGCGTGCCCGACCGTCACAACTACGGTCTGCACAAGCTGACCACCTATCTGGCGGACAGCGATTCTCCGGAGGCAGTGGAAGTACAGAACGACAAGCAGAAGCTGATCGGTATGTACGCCCACACGGAGTTCGGCAACGGCGTCATCATCGGTATCCGTGAAATGCGCTCCAAGACCGAAGGTGGTCAGAGCCGTCTCAGCACCGTGACCGTGCAGTTGGTCAACGGTGATCGCTACGATGCGGATCCGGCGATGATCTACCTGGCGCTCAACCTCACCAAGGAAACCGTGGGCAACTTCTCTCCGAAGGGCCGCATGGCGACCAAGACTGACAAGGTCAAGGCCGAGAAGGAAGAGAAGGAACGTCTGCGTCAGGAGCGTATCGAGAATCGCCGCGCCGAGCGTGAGCAGAAGAGGCTGGATCGTCAGGCCATTCGCGAGAAGAAGCTCAAGGATGCCGAGAACGCCAAGACCAAGGTGAAGCGCAGTAAGCGCGCTGCTGCCCCGGTCGAGGACGACGAGGAAGAGGAGGAAGTGATTTCCGTCGATCTGTGGCCCGCAATCTACAACGGCTTCATGGCCGTTGAGGCAACTCCGGGTGAGGACGACGAGAAGTACATGAAGAAGATGGGCTTCAAGCACTCCGGTGCCTACGCCTACCTGCAGATCAAGGACAAGATTTCCTTCGACGCCCTCATGGTGTGGCTGGAGAAGAAGTTCTACCTGCGGTCCGAAACCTCGAAGCGCCTGCACAAGCTGGCTGACAGCTTTGTGTCCGGTCGTGGTCGGAAGTTCAACATCGAAATGGCTCCGGTTGCGGACCTCAAGATGTTCAACAACATCAAGCACAAGCTCAGCGGCAAGGACAAGGCCTCGGGCCTGCCGGAACTCAAGCTCTATCCGGTCATCATGGACGGTGCGCTGCTGCTCAACGTGGATATCGCCACCAACCCGGTCATCCGCAAGTATCTGGGCAAGGTCATCCCCGGCACCAAGAACCTCAAGTTCGAGGAAGCCGACGAAATGTGGATCCAGTTCTTCAACAGCCGACAGGAAGTCGTCAACTGGACCAAGGGCATTCGTAAGGAGGGATACGAGATCACCAACTACGAGGAGTTCAAGGAACGGGTTGATGAACTCAAGGACAAGCTCCGCTACATGCAGAAGTTGGCCAAGTAATCAGGAGAAGTACCAATGCAAGTCGCACCTCGCAAGTTGCTGCGGCAGCAGGTCATCCTCAAGGGGCTGGGGTTTTACTCCGGCCCCCTGGATGGTATCTGGGGCCCGCAGTCCATCGAAGCAATGAGCCGATTCGAGCGTCGTCTCGAACTGTACCGCCCGGCTCGTCCTGTCAACGGCATGCCGTTCGCTGACAACGGCCCGTACCCGAAGGGGATCTACCTCGTCGAGAACGGTCTGCTCTACCATGCGTCCATCGAGGAGTTCAAGGAAGAGGAACTCAAGGCCGCCGGTGAAGTAGAAGCGGCGCAAGCCTCCGTACCCGTGCCGCAGCGCATTCGTGCTGCACGCGAGAAGGCGGCTGCCAAGCTCCAGCCGGCTGTCGCTGATCCGAAGAAGGCCGAAGACGATGCACCCGCCGAGAAGCCGGTGCAGAGCCAGAAGCCGGTTCAGCCGCAGCAAAATCAGCAGAAGAACCAGCGCTGAGTAGGGAATCACAGGGGAGGGCTTCGGCTCTCCCCTTTGGTTTTTCCGAACACCAAATCTGTAAAGACCATCAGATAGATTCACACACGCGCAATCCGTAGACCACAAAGTTCTTCCAAGGTGTCATCATGCCTATTTCTCTCGAAAGCGGGGCGGTCAAGTACAAAACGCTTGAATACCCCTTCAAGTCTTTCGATGCCATGTCCGAGGATATTGAGTCGTACCAGCATTTGAAGCTGCCGACCTATAACGCGGGCGATGGTCATAAAAAGGTCCTGTTCGTGTTGGACTACGTTCCGACCGAGGATTTGCGTAACGGGAAACTGCTGTCGGGTGCACAGGGCAGGCTGCTATCGAACGTCATTCACCATGTGAGCGAGAAGACCTTCCTCAAGAAGTCGCATCGGTTCTCGTGGATGGCAGTCAGCTACAATGCCTTCCGTACTGCCGGCAAGCCGAAGACCTTCCAGCAGAACGCACAGCTGGCTTTTGGTAAGCGCGTCGAGTTCATCATCGGCCGCTACAAGCCTGACGTGGTCGTTGTGCTGGGCAGTCGCCCGACCGAATACTTCTACAACGAGGAGCTCGACCTCACGGACGGCAAGCAGGGTCCGTGGTATGGTGTACCTCGCCGTAAGACGATCAAGGGCCATGAGTGTACGTTCTTTAGCACGCTCAGCCTGAACACGTTGGCGACCGGCCAGTCGAGTGGTGAGAACGCGATGATCGGCTACTTCGGCCGTAATCTGGCGAACGCGATCACCAACAAGCACCAGTACGCCGTCGATGCTGACCGAATCTCGAACCACAAGACGGTGATGATTGATACCGTCAAGAAGTTCGACAAGCTGATGGACAAGCTGGAGTCGCACGACGGTCCGGTGGCACTCGATAGTGAAACGGCGAACCTGAATCGTATCGCCAACAAGCTGTTGACCATCCAGTTCGCCAAGTGCCAGGACATTGGCTACCTGCTTCCGATTCATCACAAGGACACGCCGTTCCTGTCCGATGAATTGAAGTACATCAAGAAGCGGGTGAGGAAGTTCCTCGAAGGCAACAATCGAAACACGTACCACATCTACACCAACGCGGGGTTCGACCTCAACGTCTTCCGCGCGCAGTTGAAGGTACGGTTCTTCGCCAACAAGCTGTACGACATTCTCGCCGGCGAGTATGCACTGGACGAGAACCTCAAGTTCATGAGTACGGTGACCGGCGAATACTTCTATTCGTTGGGCAACCTGAGCGTGCAGTACGGCTACACCGGTTACCTGACGGCCGAGTTCGGTAAGAAGAATCGTGCGACCATCGAGAGCCATGACCTGGACGAAAAGCTCCAGCGTTACTGCACCCTCGACGTTGTGACGCCGTTCGCTATCGCCGAGCAGCAGGTCGCTCGCGCCGAGCATATGGGCCACAAGAAGTTCTTGTCCGTCGTGACGGAACAGGTGTCCGATATGCTCCATACGTTCTCGCGTATGGAAATCAACGGCAACATGATTGACGTGAACTACCTGTTCTACCTCAAGACGCCGAACTCGCCGATTGAGGCCGAACTGAACAAGCTGCAGGACAAGCTGCTCAAGGCGCCGGCCGTAGTCAAGGCCAACAAGCGCCTGATGAAAGCCAAGGGTGTGTCTTCGCAAGGCTGGATGGGCGAAGTCACCGTCGATATGTTTTCGTTCAACAAGCCCGAGCATAAGCAACTCCTGTTCTTCGATATCCTCAAGCTGGAGCCGCTGACGCAAGGCAAGAGCGGCAAGGGCAAGATCGACAAGGCGTTCCAGGAGCATTACAAGGATGTGCCCGAAGTCGCCATGTTCCAGAACCTGGGCAAGGCGAAGAAGTTGCGTGATTCCTACGTCAACAGCTTCATCAAGCTGCTCGGCAGTTCGGACGACTTCAAGGGCGATCACCGCATTCGACCGCAGTACCAGTACCTCGTGGTGCTGACTGGTCGTACCTCGGCAAAGGATCCCAACCTGCAACAGATCCCTGCGCGTAGTGCGTTGGGTAAGCAGATCAAGCGCCTGTTCATTGCCGAGCCTGGCCACCTGTACATCAAGGTCGATTACCGTGTTCACGAAGTTCGCTGCTGGGGCCTGATCGCGTTCGACAAGAACCTGGCCAAGGTCTTCCAAGAAGCGAAGGACATGCGCGATGAATACCGCCGCAATCCGAATCCCGCTCTGGCCAAACGCCTTAAGCTGGAAGCCGACGTCCACGTCATCAACGCCGCGTACTTCTTCTCGGTCGCCGTCGACAAGGTGGACAAGGAGTTGCGTAACGCGGTTAAGGCAGTGGTGTTCGGTCTGATCTATCAGATGGCGGTGAAGACCCTGTCGAACAACCTGGGTAAGACGCTGGACTTCACCAAGAACCTGGTGAAGAACTTCCAGAAGCGATTCCCGAAAGCAATGAAGTGGAACGAAGACGTGAAGGCGTCTGCGCGTAGCCAGTTCTTTGTCGAGTCGCCGCTTGGGTTGCGTCGTCACCTGTGGGGCTATCTGCTGCCTGAGGAAATCCAGCACGCAGAGAAGATCCACGGTGACATGGATCGTCGTGCAGTGAACAGTCCGGTGCAGGGCATGGGTGCGCAGTTCATGGCCATCGGTGCACGCGCGCTGGACAAGCTGTGGTGGAAGACGCTCAAGAAAGAGAAGCACGACACCGGCATCAAGATTTCCAACTCGGTTCACGATAGCTTGGAGAACAAGTCTCCGTACGTGACCTTCTTGGAGAACCTCGGCATGGTCGAACAGGCTCTCACTACCGAAGTGCGTAAGACCGTCCGTGATCGACACGGCTACGACTTCGACGTGGATCTTGAAATCGACTTTGAAATCGGTTCGACTCTCGCCAACTGCGACGGCTGGGACTTCTCCCTGTTGCAGCTGGAGGAGCTGGCGTATACCTCCATCCTGTTCCAGAAGGAGGAGTTGAAGTACGACGTGTCCGTGAAGCGTGCGATGAAGGAAGTATTCGTTGAAGGCTGGGAGAGAGCGCCGGAGTGGTTGAAACTCCAGGCGAAGAACATCGGCTGGAAGTACGACTACGACGTGATCCGCAAGCGACTGGCAGATCGTGCTATCGCCGAAGCCAAGGCTGCTATCGAAGCCGAAGAGAAGCGTAAGGCCGAAGAGGCTGCCAAGGCGGCAGAAGAAGCCAAGCCGAAGAAGAAGGCCAAGAAGTAGGTCTGTAAATAACCAAGAGTGGCCCAGGACGATCCTGGGCCTTAGTCGTATTGACAGGATGGGGATCCTCCTATGAATGACATTGACAAGCTCCAGGAGCGCGCCGACCGCATTGATGAATTGCAGTTGCGCGTGCGCTATGGCATCGAGGGTGAGGGTCCGTTCATCGGGCGTCCCTGCATCCACATCCACAACCTCGGTGATGACGAAGGTCTGGTCCGACGTGACGTTGAGGCCGCGATCATCGCAGCGTACAAGTCATACATGGATCCCGAGCGTGAGCCGCGCGTTCCGTGGAGCGCGTTGCAGATCGTGTTCCACTCGCAGGACCTGTCCGACTCGTTCCAGCGTTGCCTCGCGTCCATGCTGTCCAGCAGCGATGACACCGAAGAAATCGTGATGCTGGAGACGTACTTCCCCAACATCGTGATCGAGACCAATGGCCGTACGCCTCTCGGTCCGCTGTTGCTGGACGTGCTGCACCTGTATCCCGGCGACGTTCATTTCGTCGTGACGCAGTACATGCCGATGATCGGTCAGGCCTTCGACCCGCGTTCGATCATGACCTACATGCGTCCGAAGTCCGAGGTCAACTTCAAGTTCGTGTACGACTGCGGTTCCTTCGATGCTCACCAAATGGCCATCGGGTTCCAACAGCTGGACGAACTTCTGGCCAAGTACCGCACGCATCAGTTCCTGCGCCCGCGTGAGGCACGTGAGCCCGAACGTTACGTGTGGCTGATCGGCTCAACGCCTGGCGGTCGTCCCGGCTCCAAGGCCTGCGACGTGCTGCAACGATTCGCGCTCAGTCGCGGCTACAACTTCACTGTCGGCTTCTCCTCACCCTTCTCCCCACGGTAGGCCGACGCTCTATCAGAGCCCCATATGAGTCACTCTATCAAAGGCATCGCCGCGTATTTCAACACCGGCGCCTTTACCTTCTTTGAGGAAGAGGCACCCGGCTTCATCAATTCCGTTCTGGACAGATTCGGTTCTTACTGCGGTGAGTTGAATGCGGCTGCGGCTCTCGTTGATCAGGACGCAGACTTCCCACCGTTTGCCCTCTGCGACGACTTCGCCGAGTGTGTGATCGAAGCCTTTGAGGAGCGTGCCACCGAAGCTCGCATTAAACGTCCACGTGTCGCAGAGATTGTAAAGATCCTCGAACTGTGTACGTTCACCGCCCTCAGCTATGAGTCGGCGGACAACACCCTTTACGCGCATGTGGATATGTTGATGCCCTCGATCCATGAAGAACTGGCCGAGCGTGGCGTTGACTTCTACACGCAACCCAAAACCCTGTATACCTACAAGCACTAGAGGACCAAATAGTGGCAATCGACTACTCTTTCGACAAGCCCAAAGCCTTCAAGTTCAGCGCGAATGCGAAGGACTTGGAGCAGGTGCTGTCTCGCGTCAGTGGCGTCATGGGCGCCAGTGCATCGCAGACCAAGCACTACTTTCTGATCGCACGACACCGGAAGCTGTGCGTGCTGGCATTCAATCAGGACACCTTCTGTGCCGTCGTGGCACCGAACGCCGTATCGGAATCTGACGGCGCAGTCGGCATCCAGCCTGCTACCCTGCAGGGCGTCATCAAGGCGCGTGCCGAAATGGACTTCGAGTTCTCCGGTCAGGAACTGATCTTCAAGGCCGCGAAGGGCAAGTACAACGGCAAGGTCGTGGTCGAAGCTGTGACCAGCGAGCAGATCGCCTACATCGCTGCGACGTTCGGTGCATCGGCGAAGAAGACCGACGCAACCTCCGGCCTGTCGCGTGCAACGCTCGACACCCTCAAGGAAGGCATGCGCCTGACTGCGGTCGCCGACGTGTACACCGGCAAGGACCTGGCCTCGTTCGTCGTGTTCGAGCCGAAGTCCATCATGGTGTCGTCGTTCGATCACCATCACTTCGCGCTGTATCGCAAGAAGCTCAAGGACTCGACCCTGGACTTCCGCGTTGCACTGCCGATCAACCACTTCAACATCATCGACAAGATGATGGAGAGCGCCGGCAAGGATGCGAAGTTCATCCTGCGTCCCGAAGCGATCCGTGTTGAAGGCCCGAACTTCCTGCTGTCGCTTCCCGCCACGCAGGCCGAGGACGTCAACTTCGACCGTACCGCCAAGTTCCTGAAAACGCATGGCGAACTGCCGTACCGTTTCAGCTACTCGCACGATACCATGTCGAAGCTGGTGGACAACCTGTTCACCCTGAACGCCGACAACTCTCGCTTCGAGATTGCGTACAAGAAGGACTCCATCGGCTTCACCTTCGCGACGCAGGCCGGCGCAGCTTCGGATGCCTTCAAGGTCAAGACCCTGACGGCGAAGAATCCCGAAGCGAAGGTCAACATCGAACCGCGTCTCCTGCGCGACCTGATCCGCCTCGGCAAGGGTCAGAAGGAAACGGTGTTGGCGTTCAAGGAGAACGTCATCTGTATGATCGAGAGCAAGATCGAGAGCGGCGCAAGCCTGACCCTCGCCTGCGCGGTCGTGGTCGACGAAAAGAAGACCAAGAAGAAAAAGTGAGGGCAACATGGCAATGCGAAGCCCAGTAGTAGCGGGAGCAAAGTTCACGCTCCCGTTCTCTCGGGTACTCGGGCGTGCCAGCGGTGACGATCAACAGGAAGAAGGTACGGCAGAGGTATCACGGCTGAGTTCCGCCATGATCCAAACCGGTGAACAGCGGCTGGATGCACTTCCAGTCGCTTACACCAACCGCTTCTTGAACGTCGGTGTACCGCGCAACAATCCCGGTATCCAGCACTCCGTCTACTTCTCCCGCAGGCCGGTAACTGATCGTTACACCATCGAACAGGAGTTCCGCGTCTCCGGCTACATGAGCTACAGCTACCTCCATAGCGGCTCTATGGTCGTCGGCGTCGTGTTCTCCACCGACCGTTCCAAGACTACGGTCGAAGAGTACAAGCTGGCTGTGCGTGGTCGTGAACTCGGCAAGCGATTCGTTCCCAACTTCAATCTGGAGAAGCTGGGCTTGTTGATCTTCACCGCGGACAGCAGTTCGACGCTGGTGGTTCCGAACGACTTCGACTCCAGCTTGCTGGTCCGATCGGACTAAGGTAACCAATGAAAACAAGCACTGACCGCGTCCTCAGACTCATTAAGGGCGACAGCAAGTTCAAGCGCCTGAGCAAGGCGTTCGCCGACTCTCCGATCTACAACATCCCACGCGAACGGATGCTGGAAGAAATCAAGGAGATCCACGAGTTGCGGGAATCGCGTCGGCTGAATCGACGTGACCCTGACTTTGTGGACAAGCTGGTTGAAGCCAACATCCGTGACATGGCCAGTCGTTCGCGTCTCACGGCGATCATCGCCAACTGTGCCGAGACGTCGGACAAGCTGGCTCTGGCCTGCAAGTCCTTGAAGCAGCACATGCTGCTGACGTATCCGGAGCATCTGCGCCAGTACCGGACCAAGGAAGAGCGCATCCTGATCCTCGACATGGCTCTGAGGAAGTACCTCAACTACGTGGATCAGGTCGATTCGATCAAGAACATCGCCATCTTGGTCGTCAACGACATTGACAAGGCCGCGTGGTCCTTGAAGCTGATCGTGGAGACGTTGAAGATCACGTCCGGCCGCGAGTCCTCACTCTGAGCCTGCGCGAGACTCGCATTCCCGAGATCCAAGCCCGTCATCGCCGGACGGGCTGTCTTGCGTTTGTGGGTTGGATTCTCCTGTTGTGCCCGATGGGCTATGTTATTGTCAATGTCATCCTAGACTGTAAACCGTAATTCTTATGAAGCACACCTATCCCGTTGAGAGTAGACCGTGAGCAAAGACAAAATCATCGTGCGGGACCGGATCTACATTCCGATCAAGGTCCTCGACATGGAGACCGTGAAGAAGGAATACTCCAAGCGTATGTATGACCACGCGGTCTGCAAGAAGTGTGACTACAGGGAAGAGCGGCACAGCTATATCTGCGACACCTGTGAGGCGTATCAGGGTCAGGTGAAGCTCTACAACACCAAGGAGATTGACGACAGGACCTATGTCGGCGTTCCTACTGGCGACAAGCGCCTGATCCCGAAGAAGCTGGGCATCGACTGGTCTGACTTCAAGGTACGTGACCTGCGTTCCCGCTTCCCGTTCGATCACAAGGTGAAGCTGACGATCGACCTTCGTAAGAACCAAGAGGAGGCTGTGTCCGATTACCTGAAACACGGATACGGCATTCTCGAAGCACCGCCTCGTACGGGTAAGACCTTGATGGCGCTGGCTATCGGCGTGCGCCTCGGGTACAAGTTCGTCGTGCTTGCCAATCAGCACGAATTCCTCACTCAGTTCATGGATCATATCCACGGCAACGAGAAAGAAGGCATTCCGAAGTGTACCAACCTGCCTGAACTGGAAGAGAAGACTGGCAAGAAGCTGTACGGTATCCCGAAGACGGACGAGGACTTCAAGAACTTCCAAATCTTCGTGATGACCTATCAGCAGTACCTCAGCGAAAAGTCCGGCAAGGACCGCATGAGGAAGATCATCAAGAAGGTCGGCAGTCTCGTGGTCGACGAAGTCCACAAGGCTGGCGCATCCGGCTATGCGAAGGTGATCCAGAAGTTCCCCGTTGCGCATCGCGTAGGCGTGACTGCAACGCTGGACCGTAAGGACGGTCGCCAGTTCATCGTGAAGCAAATCTTCGGGCCGATCAATGCCAGATCGAAGGTCGATTCGTTGATCCCCACGGTGTTCGTCCACGAGACGGGATTCACGTCCAAGCGCAAGTATCAGGGCAAGCGTGCATGGGTGTTCGCCATGCAGGCAATCGCAAAGGACAAGGCCCGCAACAAGTTCATCGTGGACTACGTGATGAAGGACCTTGCGAAGGGTCACAACATCGTGATCCCGGTCATGTTCAAGAACCACGTCTACGAGCTCCAGCGCCTTATCAACGAACGCTGGAAGGAAATGGGCAAGCGCGACAACATCTGCGAGGTGTTCGTCGGCGGTGGTGGTAAGAAGAACAAGGACGACCGCAAGGTCAAGCTGATGGAGGCAAAGCTCAACAAGGTGCGCGTGATCGTTGGTATCCGCAGCCTGTTGCAGCTGGGTCTGAACGTGCCGTCGTGGAGCGCGATCTACACCGCCATGCCTATCAGCAACGAGCCGAACTACAAGCAGGAGACTTCGCGTGTGCGTACGCCTCTTGAGGGCAAGCGTACTCCGATCATTCGCATCTTCTTCGAGGAGGGACTGGGCCAGAGCGTTGGCTGTGGTCGCAACTGCCTCAAGCACTGCGGCATCTTCGGCTACAACTTCTCCAAGACTCCGAAGCAGCAGCGCCTGATGGGCATCCTCGCCAACTCGGGTCGTCAACAGCGACAAGGCAATGACCTCGACGATATGTTCAAGGCGTCGATGGATGCCCTGTTCTCCGAGTCCGGCACGTCCGGCCGCGACAAGGGTAAGGGCAAGAAGGGCAAGTACGGTCAGCAGCCTCGCGCTCGACAATCCATTACCGGTTTCTAAGGAGCCGACATGCGTGCAGTAAAATCTCTGTTCGATCTACTGCCGGGCGCTGCAATGCCGCCTCTTCCGAACTTGCCCGAACCGGCACGTAAGGAAGAGGACGGCACCCGTCTGTACACCGAGGAGCAGGTGACCGTCTTGCTCTACAGGCTGCTCAACAGTCCCACCCACGTAAACGATCACGTGGAGCTCAATCGAATGCTGGCTCGTCTTGGCCAATTCGTGGATGCCGAAGAGGGTTACATGACCCGTGACCGGCACCATGATTTGCAGTTCATCCTGATCGGCCTGTTGTCGGTCCGCAACGAACTCTTCGGATTACCGTCGAATTTGCCTCCCGTCTAATGCTGTAAAGAACCCATGTAACACCCACCGAGTATTCACCAAGGAATCACTATGACTGACACCATTACCCACCTCAAACTGAGCGATCCGATTGCCAATTTCGATCTGGCTTTCGATGACTGTGCGGACACCGGCAACCTCTGCATTTCCGTGGAGCTCGTGGACAGCACGGCACTTGCCGACTTCGGCATTCAGGGTCCCGCGGCCAACATCAAGGCAAAGTTCCTGCTGGTGTCGGCGCTGCCTGCAATCTTGAGGAAGATCATCGAGGGCAAGCAGCACCGAGGCGGCGTGACGTTCTCGATGCTCGACGCGGAAGGCAAGACCGTCGCGTCACGCCGCTTCCGTGTGAAGTCGGCCAGCAGCAAGATCAAGATGAACGCCTCCGACGGCGGTCGTCGCACCCGAAAGCCGGATCCCAAGAGCGACACCTTGTACGAGCAGGCCGAAATGTTCGAGAAGTGGACCATGCGCCAGAGCGCAGAAATCCGTGACCTCTTGGCGTGCATCGCCAGCAGTGGCGCCACTCTGCCGACTGTCGAAGTCCTGTTCATCGAGGAGAGTAACGGTGTCTGATATTGACGAACTGGAAGACGAAGTAGACGAACAGCAGATTCAGGTCGAGCCGATCAAGATTCGCCCGCTCCCTGATGATCGCAAGAAGCTGCTGATCGCACGTGGTGTCCCCGGCCAGGACCTCATGACTGACGGTGTTCCGGTGTTCGATGCCGTGGACTACTTGGTGCGCATGGAGCCTGACGTTCCGGGCGTGACCAACAAGACCATCAGTGCCAAGAAACAGATGGACAAGCTGCGCACCATCCTGCGCAATCCGCTGCGTCGTCAGCCCTACACGATTGCCATTGGGTCCTATCCGAGCGATGCGCGTGCGAAGTATCTGGCGCACACGTTGTTCAACGCCGCGATCACCCAGTATCAGAAGGATCGTCTGCGCTTCGGTGCCCGCGGTCTGCCGATGTGGCATCGCGTGTGGGGCAACTACAAGGACGCGCTGCGCGATGCTCCCGGTAAGGAGACGCCCAGCATGTTGTTCATCGCCAACATCCATGACGAGTCCACGAGTCTCAAGATCGAGAAGGTCCGTGACTTGTTGGAAATGTACTCCGACATTCCTCGCGTTGTCATCACCGGCGGCAGCGCACCGATCGACCTCTTCCAATACCGATTGTCCTATCCGCTGACGGCCGGCTTCTACGTTGGCCCGCCGAACCTGATCAAGGAGAACATCTGATGCGCCTCGACCTTTCTCTCGAAGGCACCGCTGCCCAGAAGCGCCGCAAGAAAAAGAAAGCTGCGCCCGCCAAGGACTTGACCTTCACCGAGTCGATGGATGCTCTTGCCACCTTCGACGACGTGCTGCTGACCGGCCGATTGAACGACACGCAGATCACGGCCGAAGTACAGCAGCCGTGGGCACGCGCCGAACTGGTCGAAGGCGAAGTGCACCAAATGCTCCACATCGTGCCGCTGCGCGATATGCCGGCGGGCACTCTCCTGTACGTCAACGGTCAGGTGCCCAACTTCAACGCGGCGACGCTGGTCAACGAGTTGCAGGAGCAGATGCGTCAGTTCCAGAACGCGGTCAACATCGTGCTGCTCATGCGCAACCAAGATATGCTGCTGGCGAATACGCTGCAGGCGGCTATCAATCGTTGGGCCACGGCCAACGCCGAGACGCTCCAGATCTTGGGCATCAACGCTGATGACCTGTACCCGAAGTTCCCGACCGTCCAGGAAACGAAGCTCCGGGAAGGTGATACGGAAGTCTTCGATGAAGACCGGCAGGCCAAGATCGAACACGCCAAGGATGCCAGCGGCGTGATGCCCCGCATCCACGGCACCGAGTTCCTGATGACGCCGGAAGAAACGGTCGCATACGACGTGCCCGTGATCTTCGCCGCAGACGTTATCGAGTTCGGCGACCTCATGAACATCAAGAAAGCCTTCAAGGGCCAGACGGTGTTCCTGTTCGAGTCGGGCATGTTCTTCGACGCCGATCCCGAGGGCCCCGATTTCTGGGACGTGATCTTCGACTCCCGTTCCGAGTGCAACATCGTTCCGATCTTCCTGCCGTCGGACGTCGAAGCGTGGGCCCAGCTGTTCGGCGGCAAGATGATGACGCGCTCCGATATCGCCACTCCCGGCTTTGAGAAGGGCGCCATCGTGTTGCGTCGCGGCCGGGTGACGAAAGACACCTTCGAGTTCACTACCTGAGTACAGAGCAATGTCTGACAAAACCCACGCACCGATGCCGACCTGCGACTGTCTTCCGTGCAGTCATGTGGAACGGGATCGCCTGCGCAATCTGCTGAACAATCGGCCGGCGGTGAATGCCGGTCTGGAAAGTGCGTACGTCAAATGGAGCGGACAGGTGTACGAGTCCGACATGTTGGCACACGCTGGTATCCGTCCCAACTAGGTGAGTTATGCGCCTCCACTTCAAAGCTGACAATCAGAACAAGCTGTTGCCGTTCAGTGTCGATCACTGGCAGCGCGTGTTCCTGCCATACGACAAGCTGATGGTGACTGCCGATTCGGTTGTCGAGGCACCCTCCGTGTTTGAACACTGCGAGCGCGTGGCTCAACGTACTGGTCTGGGCTGGGAACTGCCTTCGATTGAGACGTTGCAACTGATCGTGGACTTCACCAAGTATCAACCTGCGGCCGATAGCCGTTACTTCCGTTTTGAGCGTGGCTTCTTTTGGTCGTCCACGCCAACTCCGTGGAGTGACGGTCACCGCTTCGGCATTGAGTTCTTCACGGGCGAAGTGCGCTATCGGCAGATCACCGAGCAGGGAATGGCGCTTTCTGTGCTGAGGGATTTCCGCCCTCCGGCAGGCAAGGCCCGGCGTTAAATCTGTAAATACCAAACGTTATCAACGAGGCCTTAGCGCCAACCACTACAAGGCAAACGACAAGATGGGCAAGCACCTGAAACTTACGGACCTGCGTGAGGCCGAATACAACCCGCGAATCATCAGCGCCAAGCGACTGGAGAATCTCCAGAAGTCCATGCTGCGCTTCGGTGACCTCTCGGGCGTCGTGTTCAACGAGTCCACCAAGAAGCTCGTTTCCGGCCACCAGCGTTTGAAGACGATCCGCGAAGCCGGCCTCGAAACCGAAATCGTGACGTCCAAGCGCAAGGACAAGCACGGCACCGTGGCAGAAGGCTACATCATCGCCAAGACCCCGGACGGCGAGATTCGTCTGCCGCTGCGCGTCGTCAACTGGGCCGACAAGAAGGCTGAAATCGCGGCGAACATCGCAGCCAATGCGCACGGCGGTGACTTCGACCGTACCAAGCTCGGCGCGCTGTTGGTCAAGCTCGAAAAGGGCAAGGCGTTCGACATTGACACGCTGGGCCTCGACCCGCTGTCTCTGCGTGGCCTGATGCAGGTCATGCCGACGCTGGGCACCAAGGGTGAAGGCGGCGGTGAAGAAGACGGCGAGAGCTTCCCGGAGTACGGCGAAGACAGCTTCGACCTGCATCACACCTGCCCCAAGTGCAAGTTCCGTTTCAGCGCATCGGCTTCTTCCAAGAAGGCGCCGGGCCCGAAGGAGAACAAGCAGGTCGAGGCAGCCAAGAAGACCAAGGCTGCGAAGAAGGATGCCGAGAAGAAGGCGTCCAAGAAGTCCAAGAGCGACGACGATGCACCGGTGAAGAAAAAGAAGTCCAAGAACAAGGACGAGCCGGCGAAGAAGTCGAAGAAGGACAAGTTCAAGAAGCTGCGTAAGTAACCGGAGAACAGACATGGCGCGTAAGGCCCAGAACAAGATCGCAGTGCCGGCATTCAAACGCCGTAAGTCGGCAAGCGATGCCAAACCGCGCATTCGTCTGCGCTTGACCAAGAGCCTGGAGAAGCACAAGGACGAGCCGTTGGCTATCCTGTTGTCCTCGGGCCTCGACTCCAATGCCGTGCTGTTCTCGGCATTGGAGCTCGGCATGAAGCCGCATATCTACAGCTTCACGCTCGATGACCGCGAGGCTCGTGACTTCCGTATCGCTCGACAGACGGCCGAGACCTTCGGCCTAAAGTTCACACCGATCTACCTTCCGACCGACCTCAAGAAGGTCAAGAAGGGCCTGATCAGTACCGTGAAGGAGCTCGACGCCAGCGGCAAGTCGGCCATCGAATGTCTGTACGCTTTCAAGTACGCGGTCGACTCCATCAAGGAGAAGAACATCGTCAGCGGTCTGGCGGCCGACATTTACTTCGTGCTGTCCAAGAAGGGCTGTATGCACTACAAGGACTGCGCAGACGACTACCGCATTCCGCGACACGCTACGGTCAAGGGTCCCACGTCGCAGACTTCCAAGCTGCGTGCCTACTGCAGGAAAAAGGGCAAGCGCTGGTTGAGTCCGTGGCTGACCGATCAGATGATGGACGAGTTCCGTGGTACCAGCTGGGATGACGTGAACAAGCCCAAGCAGAAGAACCCGATCCACGTGCAGTACCCGGAGTTCCTGGCTCACGCCAAGACCTACCAACACACCAACCTGCAGCTGGGCGACAGCGGTATCTCGGCACTGTTCACGCAGCTGCTGGACGATCCTCACTGGAATCCCGAGCGCCGGTTCAAGAGCATGACGGGCGTGTACAACCGCCTCGTTCGTGGAGAGATTACCAAATGATCTTTGAACTGAGCCGCAAAGGCTACAGGATCGAGAAGCTGGAGAAGAGCGCACGCGGTGTCGTCGCTCTCCTCCCTATCTTCGACTACCTGCGAACGTTGCCCGGCATGAGCCTGTGCACGGATCTGGATGCCCAGATCTCATACGTCGATCAGGAGGACCTCGACCTCTACGTGGCCCACAATTTGGACTCGATCTTCGACGTTCCCGCAGAGGGACAAGGCGTGATCGCCATAGCGGGCGTCAAGAACCACCGGTCGTACAGCTACGAGCCGCGCCCGTACGTGTTCAACGAACCGGGCAGCTTCGGCATGAAGCACGTTGCTCGCGCCGCCGAACTGTGTTGCCTTGCGGTGATGCCCAACTTCCGGGGCAAGGGGCTTTGCCGCTCACTCACTCTACATCGCCTCGACAAGATGCCCGACAACCGTACGGCAGTCATTGAGTTGCGGCCGAGTGCTGACAGCCTCAACCAGCTTTCGCGTGAGCCGGAAGCGCACGCATCTACGACCAGTGTGCAGCGCATCGCGCAGCGCCTGGGATTCAAGTACGAGGGCCGCGCTCTCGCAGACAACAGCATGGTGCTGGTAGCACCGTTCTAAGGACTTCAACCGTGCAAATGACCAATGTAGACCTCATTAGCGCCCCGTTTGGTGAGGGCGCTGGTGTTCTGGGATCCGAGAACGGCCCGAGTATGCTGGTTAAGCTCGGACTCTGCTCGGCGATCGGGCACGAAGGACTGTGCATCAATCAGTTCCACGAAATCAAGGCGAAGGTGCATCCGTATGTGCCTCAGCCCAGCCTCAAGTGCGGCGGTCACACGATTGCCTACAACGATGCGATCTACGAACGCTGCATCCTGAGTCTGCGCGACGACAGGTTCCCGCTGATGCTCGCCGGCGATCATTCGCTCTCCATCGGTTCGATCCTCGCCGCCAGCGACTACGCGAAGGAGAATCGGAAGAAGTTCATCTGCCTGTACATCGACGCCCACACGGACTTCAACACTCCGGAGACGACGATGACGGGCAACACCCACGGCATGACGCTTGCCGCTGCCGGTGGCCTGTTCCTCGATCTTGCGGTTGAGGCCTCGGAGAACCACCTGGACCTGTCCAGCATCATCTATTACGGTGCGCGTGACATTGACCACGAGGAGCAGAAGCTGCTGGATGAACATCCGGAGATTACCGTCATCGACATGAAGGACCAGTTCCACCTTCTGACGCTGATGGATCTGCTGGACGAACGTCTCGACGAGGACACCCACATCCACGTCAGCTTCGATGTGGACAGTCTGGATCCGAATCACTTCCTCGCTACTGGCCTGAACGTGCCGAACGGTCTCCTTCCACAGGAAGTCGAGGCCCTCTTCCAGGATCTGCGTGCCAGCGGCGCGGTCAAATCCCTTGACGTGGTTGAGTACAACCCGTCCAAGGACAACGCCACTTTTGAAGGCGGCCTGATGGTCAACACCATCGTGTCCCGTCTCTTCCACAACGCCCGGTGACAGACGTGTCCAAGAAAATCTTCAAGATGCCTACGATGAAGGCAATCAACGCCAAGGAGAAGCACTTCAAGGGTATCAGCACGTTCAGTGGCTGCGGTGGCAGTTCGACTGGCGTGAAGATGGCCGGCGTCAAGGTGCTGGTGGCAACCGAGTTCATCAAGCCTGCGATTGAGACCTACAAGGCGAACCACAAGGGCACCAAAGTGCTGGGTGATGACATTCGCAAGGTCGACTGGGAAGCTGTGCGCAAGGAGTTCAAGCTCAAGCGCGGTCAGCTGGACTTCTCCGAGGGCAGTCCGCCGTGCAAGTCGTTCTCCACTGCTGGCACCAAGAGTGAAGGCTGGGGCGAGGAAAAGAAGTACTCCGAGAACGTCAGTCAGCGTACCGACGACCTGTTCTACGAGGAAATGCGCAAGCTGTCCGAGTTCATGCCCAAGACCTTTGTGTGCGAGAACGTCAAGGGCATGGTCGAAGGTGACGCCAAGGGTTACTTCCTTGAAATCCTCCGTGACCTCAAGGCGGTCGGCTACAACGTCCGTGCGCAGGTGTTGAATGCTGCGCGTCTCGGTGTTCCGCAGGCCCGTGAGCGCATCATCTTCGTTGGCGTCCGTGACGATCTGGCGAAGAAGGGCCACATGCCCGTATTCCCCAAGCCGCAGAAGCACGAAATCTACGTCACTGACGTGCTGCCGAAGATCGCCTACCTCAAGTCGAAGAAGAACGGCATCATGCAGTACGTGCCGGCTACCATCCCGAGTCCGACCATTGTTGCATCCGATGGCCTGAACTCGGAGACTGCGGGCTTCTCGACCGGCGGCTTCATCGAGACCATTGAGGGCGAACGTCGCAAGTACACCATCGAGGAGTTGAAGAAAATCTTCACCTTCCCCGAGGACTTCGTGTTCACCGGCAACTATCGCCAGCAGTTCGAGCGCATCGGCCGTTCGGTTCCGCCGTTGATGATGTACCACGTCGTCCGCGAAATCCGTAGGCAGATCCTCGAAAAGCTGTAAACCATCCTCACATCCAATCGGAGATTCCCGTGAGCGAAGAACAGAACGAAACGGCTGTCGTTGTGCCGCCGGAACCCAAGACCATCACGGTGCTGATTCTCGGCACCGATCGCAACGTCGGCCAGGACAAGCTCGGTGAGCAGCTGGCCGCACAGTTGATCGCTGGTGGCATCAAGGTGCAGCACACGCCGACCGATGACTACGCGCGCATCCGCGCTGGCGAACTGCCCAGCCTGATCGAGAGCCACCTGAGCAAGAAGCACGCCATCAACGTGCTGTCCTACAACGGTGCGCTGTCGCATCCCGAGACCGGCCCCGTGGCCCTCGCGCTGCTGTACACGGTGAAGCCCAGCCTCGTCATCATGTGCCACGCGGGCTTTCGCGGTACGCAGGACGGTGTCAGCGTGCAGGGCGTTGGCCTTGCATCTGAAATCGCCAACACACTGCTGTTCGCTCGCCGCTTCAATCCCGATGCGAAGCTGGCGGGCATCAATCTGCATGGCGAAGGCCAGACCGAGGCCGACCTCAAGACCACGATTGACGAGACCTATCCCCTGGGTCAGTCGTTCGGCGTCGAAGTGTTCTCCTTCGACAGTGGCTCCGACGATTCGGAACTGCCCGAGGAGTTCGTTGAATCCATTGACGTGCTGGCACGAAAGGCGAAGTCACGATGAACGCGATTACTGATACGGAGTTCCAGGACCAGGGCGTCGTCTCGCCTCCGTGCGTCAAGAAGGTCGATGACCACCAGCCGGGCGCGAAGTGGGAGTTCAATGCCGACGTCGCCGTCAAGTTCGATGACATGCTGGGCCGCTCGATTCCGGGCTACCTGCAGATGCGCGAACTGGCGTACGAACTGGGCAAGAAGTTCATCCCCGATCAGAACGTCAACGTGATCGACCTGGGCGCTTCGCGTGGTGAGTCGGCTTCGGCCTTCATCGACACGCCTGCGTTCTCGGGCGCCAACTACTTCCTCAGCGAAGTCAGCGAGCCGATGCTGGATCAGATGCGTGAGCGCTGGAACGGCGTGTCGAACGTCCATCCGGTCAGCTACGACCTGCGGCGCAAGTACACCGATATCGCCTACGCGATCCACGATCCCGTGCGCAACATGGTGAACAACGGCAAGATACCAAGCACGCCGTACACGCTGCATCCGACGACGCTGGTGCAGGCTATCCTGACCCTGATCTTCGTGCCGATCAACTTCCGGCAGGGCATCCTCAAGGGTGTCCACGAGGGCTTGGCTCCGGGCGGCGCGTTCATCATGGTCGAGAAGGTCCTGGGCGACAGCGCCGAAATGCAGGACCTGTTGGTCGATGCCTACCACGATCACAAGCATCGTCACGGCTACAGCTGGGAAGACATTGAGCGCAAGCGTGCGTCTCTGGAGGGCGTGCAGGTTCCCGTGCGCCACGAGGAGAACATCGCCATGCTGCGCTCGGCCGGCTTCCGCAACGTCGAAACCTTCTGGCGCCATCTGAACTTCGTCGGGTACATCTGCATCAAGGACCAGTGACCTCTTAGAGGCTCACCGCGACAGTCTACAACGGGCCTTCTCAGGAAGGCCCCATGAAGAGGGCTTCACTATGTTCGGTTGGCGTAACATCCTGACCGCACCGAAGAACAAACGTATCCTCGTGTGCGGCAACAACTGGTCCGACTCGCAGGGTCCATTGAAGGAGCCGGTGATTGCTCAGTGGAATGAAAGTCGTGAACGCTGGGAGACTGGCACCGGCATTCTGGGTACTTACGGCATTCGCCCGACCCACTGGCAGCCGCTCCCTGAGGTCTACTCCACGTCGTCGATGGATCCGAAGCACATGATCTACGTTGACACGGGTCGCGTCCTGAGCATTCACGCCGCGGTGAAGGTCGTGCTGGCGTACGAGGGTGTTCCGTTCGACGTGGTGACTGGCCCTCACGGTGCAGGCCTGCTGGTCGAACCCCAGCATCTGGACAAGATGAATCGCGTTGCCAATGATTGGGGCGGGCTGCGTGACTCCATTCCACGCGCGCTGTTCAACGCTACCGTGGACTACCAACAGAGGAACAAGCCGTGAGCGACACCCTGAAATGCGACTACTGCGGCTACGTGTACCAGCTCGGTCTCAGCCTGTACAAGGCCGGCGACAAGTGCCCGAAGTGCAACGGTCGCGGCATTCTCTGTTCCAAAGGCTCGCGAGGTAACCCGTGAGCAGCCACGTTCTTCGAGTAGTGGACAACCCCACACTTCCGCTCGTTCCGGAATTCTCGGTCGCCGTCGGTCATTCCATCGGTGACTTCGGAGCGCAGGCCAGCAGTCTCGGAGGCATCGTCTATGCAACGTTGCTTAAGAAGAGCTCCATTCCGAATGAGGAGTCGGCGCGTCGTCTGCACGCTTCGATATCCAAGCTGTACACGGAAGATCTGGATCGACCGATAGCGGGCATGACCGCTCAGCTTGATGACTACAGCATTCCTCTCTTGCGCATGTCTAGCGCCGAGATTGACCAGTTGGTATATCTCGGATTCAATCCGATCCGCTGCGCAATCCAGTTCGGCGTTGTTCCGTGGGCGCAGCATACGTCTCATGGGTACAGCATCCAGCTGCTGCGCCTCTTGGTGACGGCTATTCATGCCATTTCAGTACGGGCGGGGCGTGCCTGCGAAGCCTGTTCGCTGGAAGGACCTGCACGCAATCACGCCCTGTACCACCACTCTGCTGAGGTCTTCATGGAGCTCCAGCAGTTCAGGCTTTCGCATATGTTCCAACTGGTAGCAGGCAGACACGGAGCGCACGGTATCGCCATTATGCTTGAGCGCGACGCCCCGCCGTTCGGAAAGAACTTCCTTGAGGAGGCTCTGTGCATAAGCACGGACGTCATGGAGGTCGGTAACGTTTTCGGAACCCTCCACCAGTTGCAGATCCTGCATGAACTGTGGCCGAGCATGTTCACTGGTGGCCCGCAAATCTGTAAAGGGAATCGGTAGTTTCAGCTGAGGAAATATCCATGCGCGAATTGAAGTTGCTACGCAAGCGCGTAAAGGCAATGTGGAAAATGGAAGAGGAGTTGTCGCCTCCGGAGCGCAAGCTCCATCAGTGGCAATTCCTCTCGACCCAGACGGGCATCCCGTATCTCGTAGGCAAGGGTGACGCAAACACCTTCTTCTACAAGATCGGCGAGAAGGGCGAAATGCAGTACGTCATGCCCGACAAGATGTTTGCCATCTTGGACAAGTGGTGCGGCGAGAAGTACGTCATGTACGCCATCGCTCGCAACTCCAACGTGAAGAAGGCCAAGCGCCAATCGAAGGTCCTCGCCGACCTGTTGAAGCGCACCAACTCCAAGTATGCGGACTACCACATCGTGGGTATCACCGCCGACAGCCGAGTGGACAAGCTGTACTCGATGAAGACAGGCCTGACGGCCAACCAGTGGGTGCCGTTGAAGGTCAAGCCGTAGATGCAGTGTGACGTGTTCAGAAACCGGTGCGCACGTTCTGCCCGGAAACACTAATTTCTGAACACGTTTGGCACACCAAGGTGAGCCTCTTCCACACTACAGGTACTTCCCCATGAATCCACCCTCGGCAGAGTCGAAGGCATCATCCGGGTCGCGTTACATAACAGTGATGCTGATTCCGGTACTTGGTGCCAACGGCAAGGTGCAGAATCGCACCATCCCGTTTGACCGTCCTCCCACGAAGGAATTCGCTGTCAATACCTGCGAGCGCCTCCACGAGGAGTACGTCACCCGTGACGGTTACGATTCGGAATGGGAGCGTTGCGCGGCAGTACTGAGGCAAATCCCCGAAGAGCGGTTCTCGCGTATGAATCAGCGTCGTGCTACCAGCATGACTCACCTGGTCGACGTGGCGCTTCCCAACGGTACGATCACCCAGCGAATGTTCAGCGCACGCTCCTGCCTCGTCCACGAGGTCAAGCATTCGGAGCGGTAATGCCAAGCATCAACTCCAATCCAAGGCGTCTTCCCTCCCCGTCTGAGGCGAGGGCGCTCTCGCTACAGATGCGCGAGCGAGCGGAGAATCACCCGGACGCTACGCAGGACGATTGGCTGATTCGCAATCTTCTGCTGGCGTACAGTCGAGGCGAAGTACAGCCTCGTCCGAAAAAGAAGTAACCGCGTTACAGGCGAACGACTGAATCCCGTCATCCTCTCAGGATAGTGAGTAGGTGCTGCCAGGCACCGAGAGCGATGTGACAGTTTGCCTAACCCTGGCGTCCTCGACTGAGTGTGAGCAACCCAGTTGAGTAAAACCACACGACAACTAGCCAGCTCTCTTGTCTTGGCACCGCCGCTCACTGAACGCCTGGAAAACGTTCGGCAGGCTTGCACGTCGTGGTTAAGAGTTGGGATTATAGGTCGTACCCTAGTCCCGATGGGTTTATGCGAGCCACACTGGTGCCCTATGAGGTCTGACATACGGCATGGGTAATCTACCAAAGCACCTCAGACAAGCTGCTAACGCCATTTGGTTTACGGGATTTTCCGATGGCGTCGGCCGATGAATTCGGGCAGCACCTGCCTACCAAGATACACTGCTAGTTTAATCGTTCGCGTGTCTCCTCGCCGTCGCCCCGGTTTAGGATTGACTACGAACCACTAAAACATCATTCTCGATTGGCACTCGGTGATCCTTGCCCACCGTTGAGCATCTTGCGCGAACACGCGGTTCCCCGTCCCGCACGTAATGCGCACTATCCTCACGCCACGACTGATATCCGGAATTTCGGTCTCCGGGCAGTGTACCCTCCAAATCTGTAAAGACAGACTGTGAGGATCTTCTACGCGCCGCTAGTTTAATAGCGAATGTGGCAATTCAGTAATCGCCGGCCTTATCCCCCTTTGGCCCGCGGTCCTGTTCCGGTTGCCGCGCTACCGTCAAAACAGATTGCTTGACAATGGCCTTCCCCAGCCGGAGTCACTACCCAGAGCAATCTATCCGGTCCATGAAACCGGGCGGCGCACCCTACCCAGAGCCTCACGCCTAATCAAACGGGCGTGGGGCTTTTTCGTTTGTGTCACCAGTCTGGAGCCTACAGAGAATGAAACGCACCACCATCTTCGGCACCCGAATCAAGGGTCGTCTTTCTCCACTGCCGATCATCACCTTCAAGCTCAAGCTGAATGGTCCCGATGACAAGATCGTCAACGGTATCGGCGTGTACGTCTTCTCGGTATTCGATGACGACGGCAAGCTGCACGTGGTCGATGCCGCTACCCAGGTCTGGCACGACCTGAACAACACGCTGGTGCTCGCCGACGGCCGTGCCCTGCCGCTCCTCGAAGGCAGCATCGTTGATCGCCGTATGCGTACCAAGGTCGATCACGTTCCGTCGCCGTCCGACAATGCCATCGAGTATGCCAAAGAGCATATCGCCAGCATGAACGCTCACATCCTCAAGCAGTTTCACGAGAAGTTCAACACCACACTCATGGAGGAAGTAGATGAAGCCGAAGAAGACGACACCGATCAGGAAGTCCCCGCCGCAGGCGCTGCCGGCAGTACCGCGACCGGTGATCCCAACTACTGGTATGCCAAGCGTGACGACGGCGTCAGCGACAATGACGACGCGCCGATGCTCTAACCATCTGCCGGCCAAACGCTGAAAGAATTAGGCGACAGTCAAACCTGCACTGGTCGCCAGTTCTGTAAACAACAAGGGTAGGCAGTACGCTTCGATATTCGTTGCCTACTGCCTACCCATTTTCTTTTCCAGAGCATAAAACGACAATGAACGAATCTCGCCTGGGTTTGCTTTGCAACACCTATCCGTCCGACTGGGAAGAGACTCACACGGGCGTGCTGGTTCTGCTGGACGTCGAGGCCCGCTCCGCGCTTATCGTGGGCTATACTCCGTCCGGCGACACGGGCCGCACCGTGGAATTGAACGACGCCCAGCAGTTCATGAACCTGTTTGGTCTCTCGGGCAAGAGCCTCGAAGGAGACTGTGCAGGCCAGCGCGCTCTGTTCTACGTGACGGTTGATGCACTGAACACCATCGGCAGCACCGTCTACTTCCTGCGTACCGACTTCAAGGTCAAGGGCGGTGTCGAGGATCAGGCAAAGCTGGCCCAGCATCTGTTCGAGGTCATTTCGGACAGCAGCGATCCCGCGCACGAATACATGGACGATCTTCGCATTCTCAAGAACGACGTGTTCGGCAATACCGACGTAGTTATCGGAGTCTAACCTGTGTCCAAGAACAACGATCCGCGACGCCGTCCTCACCACAGCAGCACCCTGATCGACGTACATAACGACGACACGGTGCGCGATCTTGCGGACTCCCTGGCTACGGAAATCCGACACGATTCCACGGCTCGCATCCTGCTGATCGTCGGCTCGTTCTCCGACGGCATTCAGTTGACCAAGCGGCTGCACGCTTTCGATCCGTACATGAAGATCGAGTCCTGCGGCGCCGTGCGTCACATGCGTGGTGTGATGCCCCGCAATGACACGCAGGTGTACGTCATCCCGTCGATGATTGCCGAACTGGGCAACTCCTGGCCGGGCTTCAACGTCATGTACCTCGTGTCGTGTCCCGCGAACGACCAAAGCCTCGTTCAGGTGGTGTCCCGCGTCAACCGCGCAGGCAAGAGCAATCCGCGTGTCCGCATCTTCGCCAGCACTGCGGTGCGCGAGGTGTTTGAGAACGCGCGCTGGCTCGAATCCCGCATCAAGGAAACGATTGACGTTGATCTGCACGTCACGTATCCGTCCAACCTTCGCGACCAGCTGGTCATCATCACGCCTCAGAATAGCGAGTCCCCGATGATGCTTCTGTCGGACGCCAACCACGTAACGCAGGTGCTGATCGGCTTCTCCACGTCGGGGCCGGACGACCGAATCTACTGCGTGCAGTCTCTGGCTGCCATGGACGCGATCTACTCCGATCGCGGACGTGACTACCTGATGCGGCGCACCGCATCCCAGTTGTTCCTCGATCACAACTCGCCGGTGTTCATCAACCGTATGCGGGAAGGCTCGATGCTCACTTCCGATGGTGTGCGGGTAGGTGCCGCCGCGCAGTCGCATATGCTCAACACCGCAATCGGTAATGCGTATCGCAACTCACACCCGCTGATGACGCTCTTGCGCCGTGCGTCCAAGTCTGTACCGTTCAACTCGCTGGCCCAGTAGTACCTATCAATCTACATATCAGGGGAAGTCCATGTCAGTGCAAGTCGATCCCAAGTATCTCGCCGCGTTGGAGAAGGCAGCGTCCCTCGGCGGTTTGTGCCACGTATCTGGCCTTACCGGCGAAGAGCGCAACCTGATCGCCCGCCGTCTTCTGTCTGTGTACGAAGGCGCGTTCGCTACGACGCATCCTCGCATCATCCATCACGGGCCTGCTGCGGTGCACACCCAGGCATGCGCTGTGCATCACGACAAGACGGCTGCGGTCTATGACTGCAACTCAGGCGTGTTCCACCCGTCGTGGGCTGCGCAGTCTCAGGGCTGGAAGCTGGTGCAGGCGAAAACTTGGTGGCAGCGTCTGCTGCTGAATCTCGGCTTCGGTGACCAGGACTTCTGAGGAGTAAGTGGTGGCAAAAGATAAGAAGTCGTCGGCCAGAGCAGAGGTCGACATTACCCCGTCCTACCCGACGTATGACGGCGACAATCCGCCGTGGCCGTACACTCGACCCGATCCGCGTCCGTACGGCTATCGTGCGAAGTACGACAAGACCGTCCGCCTGCTGATCCTGCCGGGTCATCTGCCGCACGATCCCGCCATGAATCAGATCGAGCGCGTAGTCCGTCGCATGATGGACAAGAAGATCGACGTGGTGATCGTCGTTCCCGACTGCTATCGCGGCATCGGTGAAATCATGGCGAGGCGTAACGGTCTGAACTACCTGATCGTCAACACCGACTACAAGGACAACGTCAACCTGCCGGGCAACAACCTCATGTCGGTGTTGATGACCAGCAAGACGGCCCGCATCCGTGTCATGCAGTCTGCGGATCGCGCCTGTGTGGTGTTGAAGAATCCGGTGACCGAGCGCTTCATCGAGGAACTGGAAGAAAGCGACATTCAGGTCAAGACGTTCAAGCCAATCTATCGCACGCCGAAGCCGCGCCCCAAGCCGGAAGCGGTTGTGCCCGAAAAGAAATCCAAGAAGAAGGGGAAGAAACGATGATGCGTCTGTTGGTTATTGCATTCGTGCTGGCGCTGGTCGCGTGCAGCCCGAGTCAGGAAGATCGAATCGAGGCTGATGCCTTCAACAAGGCTTCGCTCTCCAATCCACGCTACGTCGGCTGTCTGCCTGACGGCCGTGCGGTGTTCGTTGCGGAAATGAAGGCATTCCGTCCGGGCAGCAGTGTCGCGCAGACCGACCGCCTGTACATGACGCTCGACGGTGAAGCCACTGTTGCGATTCAGCAGCCCAGCGGCAAAAGCACGGTGCCTCAGTCCGTCTTCTGGCCTGGCACTGGCAACACCGTCCCCGGAGATCCGTGTGCGTTGCAGCTGTCGAAGGACGTGGGAAATGGCCGATGAACTGATACCTGCTCCGGAAGCGCCGGAGACCGCCGAGCAGATGATCGAGCGCATCTTTCTCGCGCACGGCTTCACCAAGAAGCCTCAGGAAGACGGCACCGAGGCACTGAACGACTACGTGTTCAAGGCCGCCCATGCGCTGATCGAAGAAGCACTGAATGCGGAGGCGATGAAGAATCTGTTGCCTTCGCGCTTCCAGTTGAATGACTGGATCACAGCTTCGGATGGCAAACGCTACCAGATTTGCGGCGTGTCGTTCGTTCTGATGGACTTCAACGACGGTTGGGGTGAAGGCGGCAAGATCATCTACCAGCTGCGCGATCAACAGGGCAATACGATGGATATCCTGTCCAACTTCGCGGAGGAAAAGGCATCTGCTCCGCCTCCGAAGCACAACGGTCTACGTCTCGTGGTGAGCAACGATGGGGCATCCGAAGAGCCGAGTGGCGCATAGTAACCGATGAACATTTTTGTGCTGCACGAAAACCCACGTAAGGCGGCGCAGATGCACTGTGACCGCCACGTCGTCAAAATGGTAACCGAGAGCGCGCAGCTTCTGTGCTTTGCTCACTACGTGGCCAATGACGACAAGCGTTGGGTGAAGCGCCACGTGAAGTTCAAGCTCAACAAGGGTCATGCTGCGCATCCCTGCACCCTGTGGATGCTGGAAGACCCTAGGCACTACGCGTGGGTGTATCGTCTACTGCAACACCTGTTGAAGGAGTACGACTACCGATACGATGGTCTCAAGAAAGGCAAGTACGCCAACATCCTCAAGATGCTGCCCGCTCTGGCAAACATCCCGGGCACGGACCTCACGGTTGACCGTGTGCGCCGTCGGCCGACTGAGTTTGTCCTCGCCATGGGACGCGCTCCCGAGTGCATTGGTGAGTACGCAGTAGAGTCTTACCGCAGGTTCTATCTCGCCAACAAGCGTGAGTTCGCCACGTGGAAACACCGAGACGTGCCTGAGTGGTTCACGTCCGGCCTCAAGCAACTGAATCGAAGCGGTGACGTTCGTAAGGTCACCGTCGTCTAATATCGGCAGTAACCATATGAACTATGATCTTGTCCTCTATCTAACAGCATCCCAGCCTGTAAGCGACACCCACGCCATGATTGGCCCCGCCAGTCCAACGGCGATTGACGAGTCTCGGATCTACATCGCGATGGTCTGCCACAGTGCAGACGCTCCTCGCGATACGCTGGTGTGTATCGAAACCCTGAACGACCTGTATCGTCTCTTCCCTGACGTTGAGCATAAGCCCTTCAACTCCGGCTACCTGACCGCACACGGTGTGCTGTCGGCCGGCGGCTCTGTTCAAGCCCTGTTCGTTGCTCACGATGACGCCGTGTACAAGGCCAGCTATCGGGTAATGACCGAAGCTCTTGCACGTCGCATTCACGCGCATGAAGAAGACGAACGGTTCAAGAAACCCTTGCGCCGTATCGTGTCGTCGTCGAAGTACCACAAGGTGGTCAGGTAGTCCCATTTATCGTAACGCCCATATTGGCCTGAGGGGAATCTCATGGCGCGGAAGACCAAGATGCGAATGTCGGATGTTGTGCTGGTGTACGCTGACGCCAGCTACTGTTCAAGCACGGCTGCATGGGGATACGGCTACTGCATTTTGGTTGGTGAGCCGGTGATGCGAAAGACCTATTCGGGAGGCAGCATCTACTGTGTGTCTTCCCAGCAGGCTGAAATGATGGCGGTACGTGAAGCCTTGGATTTCTTGCGCGTGCATATGACGCCGATGATCCGAGGCAGACAAATCGAGGTCCGCAGTGATTGCCTTGGAGCCATCGCTGCAATCCGTAAAGAGGCGCAAGAGTTCATCGACCTGACGGGCGTGTCGGGCGTTGCACTGCACCACGTGCGCTCACACTCCGGACGACGGGACGCTCATTCCCAACTGAATTACCTGTGCCACTGTCTCGCAAAGCAGGCAATGGCCAAGTACCGCGCTCGCGTGTCCAAGCACCGTGCGCGTAAACGAGGACGACACCGTGGCAAAGAAGCTCCTGAGCATCACCGTGCGAGGAAAGCACAAGAAGTGGTGCTTCACTCTCTTGGAAGATCCGAAGTATCTTGAAGAGTGGCGTGAAGACGGACTGGAGATTGACGAGATTTGCAACTCCATCCCGAAGTGGGTTGTTGACGTCGGCTTGATGCAACCGTACATCATCCTGCAGGACATTTTCAATTTCAAGTTTGGCGAAGCCTGGGATGGCATCAAGCACCTCTTCGCCAAGAACAAGGAGTGACACCATGAAGTACGCAGTGATGATTGCAGGCCCGACGTCTGCCTATGGCTCGCTCGGCCGATACCTTTCGTTCTCGACCTTCTCACAGGTTGTCGGCCAGAAGGAGCGACCGCGTGCTGACCGCGACAACAACATCTACCATCAGCACGCCGTGCTGCTGTACGATGGGATGACGCTGGAGACTCTCTTCCGCGAGATTGCTTTCGGCATCGCCGCGCCCAAATCCCAGGAAGCTCGTTCCGCAGTATCGTGGGATGCGAACGGCGGGCTGGTGGTTGCTGCTGTGATGCGCGAGCCTCCGATGGCAGCCGTCGAGTACGCCTCACTCGGCGAGCATCATGGTTACGAGTGCATCCTGATCCACAAGCCCTTTGTGAAGGAGAGTGACCGTCCTGATTCTGTCGTCTCTGTGCGTAGGGTGCCTGTCTATGGCGAACGTAGTATCTCCCGTGCGTTCAATCATCTGCGCCGTATGATCGCCGGTGAGAGTCATCCCTCTGGCCCCATCCACGTTGAGGACGAGAAGGACCGTTGGTTGAAGCTCGACCTGCTGGACGTGTTCTACCACGCAGGCTTGGCTCACAACAAGGCTGTCCTGACCGAAGCCGTCGAGGTTGACCCTCTGCTGGATGAAGACGACGGCGAAGAGTAAGCCGAGTCCTTGAAGTCCACAATCGAGTCTACAGAGAACCCCATGAATATCAGCAGCGACAAAGTCCTCATCCGCTCCCATTTCACCGCGCCGCCGAAAGCTATCCTGTGGAACGATGGCAGCTTCCCGACGTCCTCCCTCAATCTTCCCGATGGCGTCTACCTTCCGAGTCACGAAGACCTCGAACGCGCGCTGTATCGCCGAGAGAATCGTGTCGGTACGGACAACGACATTCCCCATTGGTCCACCTGCGCAAAGATCGAAACGGCACGAGGCACAGCCGTCGTGTTTCCCGGCGATTGGCTGGTTTCAGACTTGACGCGCACTCTCGACGTGCCGTACAGGTGGACGGTGATGACGCCGATGCAGTACATGCGTTATCAGGAGACAGTCTTCTTGATGGAGGACCTGCTACAGGCTTCGGTCAGCGAAATACCAGACCTGATCGAACGTCTGGCGGTTCTCACCGACCTGTCTTCTGACTACGAGCCGACCAAGTGTTCTGGCTCTTGCGAAGGCGTGATGTTCCCGATCGAGGCCAGTACCTACATCCGTTGCGAAGCTGGCACTCTGGAGATAACGGGTATTCCTCGCGCTCGCTGCTGCCTCTGCCGTACTCCGGTCACTCTCAGCTATCAGCAGCGTGCTGGACAGCGCATCGTTGAGAAGTTCAAACAAGAGAACCTGGACGACGGCAGGCTGATCGTGCGACCCACTTCGGTTGTGCGGAGGGAGTATGAAACCTAATCGCCGCGTCGATCACGGGATGCAAAACACGATTAACGCTGCTGCCCGTCTCGGCTTGGCCCTTGCCGCGTGGTCGTATCCAAGTCTCGGTCGTCGCAAGCAGAAGTCGAAGTACACCCGTAAGAAGGGAAAGCGTAAGTGACCTAGGCTGCCCAATCTGTAAACAGACCTACAGAGACAGGCACAGCCTGAATAGAAATGGAGAGAGGTATGCAGTCTTACCGCGTGACGGCCAGTGATTACAACATCCGCGAAATGGCGCAGCGGTTTGAGTCTTACGCGCACGCCAAAGTTTTCAGTCCGAGCTTCAAGGATGCCTTGCACCTTACGCCGAGTCGGGATCCAGGCTATCTGGAAATCATCGTCACCGGCATTGACTGCGACTCCGTAGTCATTCGCGCAGACAGCATCGCTTTCGAGTGCGATTCGATTTACGCGAAGGTCGGCGACTACGAATTCGAGGAGTATCACTACCCGTTGACCACCGAGGGCGGCTGGTGTCGCGTCGCCTACGAACAGTGGGAACTCGCCGGCCGTAAGGGCCCGATCAAGAGCCGGCTGATGGCCGAGAAGTGGTTCGACGATTCCATCGACTTGATTGAGGAACGTGCGCTGTGGGTTCGCAACTCGGTGCAGGCCTTCGCCTTCAACGCCGAGCGCGAAGTCCACTTCATCGTACAGGAAATGTTCAAGGACTAGACCGTGCCGTACCACAAACCACAATTCGTTCGTGACATTGACGGGAACAAGCTCGACCTTGCACGGTGCGACTGGACGACCAACGTCTACGCACCGGAAGCAGTTGAGATACTCTGGCCTATCACCGTAGTGCAGGAGTTCCTTTGCGCATGTGGTGAGATTCGCTACGCATCGGAGTCGATTGGCGAACCCTGCGAGAGCCCAGCCTTCGATAGCCTCGACTATCACTGCCCGAAGTGCCGCACGTACTACAAGAAACTCTGGCGTGTGCCGCAGCGAGACAGACTGCGCATCGGTTTCATCCCTTGGCTTTCCGAAGCGGACTACCGTCGCATGTATATGCCCGGCGAGGCCCCGTCCTACAAGAAGGTCAAGGGAGGCAAGATCAAGGCGACCATCGAGTCGCGCAAGCCCGATAGCAAGCTGTTCTCCGAGTGGTCCATCGCCGATGAAGCTATCGGCGCGAGCCTGCCCGATGTTGAACGTCACGTTGAGGCCTTCCTTGCGTGGAACGGACACTACGAAACCTATTACAACCTCACGGGCTGGGAAGTCCGTGTCCTTTGGAAAAAGTGAGAGCCCATATGAACCACCCGAACAATCCGCATGGCAATCGTTTCGTGCGCAAGACCAACAAGGTCACGACCACCAAACAGATCCTGGCCCAGATCGACCGCGCCCTGCCGCGTGACTACTACGAAGGTCGCAAGACGCGCACGACGCAGTACAAGCTTGGCGTCGGCTCCATCTGGGAATGCCGTCTGTTCCACATCAAGGACGTGTTCGACAGCCAGGTACGTCAGCGCGTCGAAGGTACGCCGTACGATGCACACGTCCACGTGAATCGTCTCGACAACGCCTTCAAGAGCCTGCGCCATCAGCTGCTGGACGTGATTTCCGATCACGGTGTGTACGACCTGGATTCCAACCTGGTCCAAGTCACGATCACCAGCGGCAAGTTCGGCGAAGTTCTCTCCGTCACGATCCAGGTGCATCTGGACTCGGCGGGCAATGCCGTGGTTCCGTCCCCGAGCGACTACACCCCGCCGGTGTTTGCCGAGAAGGCCAAGACCGACACCGATCCGCTGCTGGACGATGACGAGCATGATGGCCCTGCGTTCCTCGTGACGCCCAAGGAAATCACCTCGCTGGAAGGGCTGACGGCCAAGCAGCGTCTGCTCAAGCTGCGCGTCGGCCATATCGTGTCGTACCGCACCAACGGCCTAAATGGTCCGAAGCGCATCGGCTTTGTGCGTGAAGTCAACGGCGTCAAGGGTCCGATCAACTTGCCTCAGCAGGCTGTGCAGATCCTGGACAAGAACCGTCGTCGCACGTGGGTGAGCGCGCTCGCAGTCGTCTGCATCTACGGTGACCTGACGAAGGCACTGGCCAAGTTCTAAGGAGTAGTACATGGGACGCATCGACCTTGTCGAGATTCGCCGTAGACAGGCTGCACGCGAGAAACAGAAGAGACGCGAAGTGTTCGTTCGCACCCGATTGAAGAACTGGCGCTGGTACGTGTGGCTGCCGGTCGGAATCCCGTTCGGCCTATTCGTCATTCTCTTCTCCTACTCGGTTGAGGGCCTGAACGCGGTGTCGCGCTTCTTCTCCAATCTGGAGAATCGCTTTGACAGGTCGATCCGTCCATACACCGGCCTCGTTCTCAAATGGCTCAACGCGCCGTACGAGAAGAAGAAGCCGAACACAGTCACCGACGACGAGGAGGAAGACGATGAATGATCGGGCACCCAGCTATCCGGAACATGACCGCACGTCGTGCAACGAATCGAACCCCAACATCAATGCAACGGCTGATGGCAGCACCGGTTGCGCGCGCTGCACTGCGCTCCTGCTGGAACGTGAGACGATGACTGCCGAATTCCTGGCAGCCTACGCAAAGGGCACGCGCAAGGGTCGTGACGCTTCGCCTCTCCAGAAGACGGAGCTCATTACCAGCCTGCTCGAACTTTACGGGCTGCGCTGATGACCGGTAGCCTTCACTCCGCATGGATGGTAGTGCTGCATGTTCCTGGCAAACCTGACGTGCCGCACGTACTCATGCTAGGCAACAAGAGTCCGCAGCTGTCTGCCCAGATCCGCAGCATCCAATACTTCAAGCGGCGGGAGGCTGATCGGGTGGGCCTCACGTCCCGTTTCAGCCTCGGGCTTGGCGAGTATATGCGCCTGTCAAAGCTGATCCGGTACTGCTCGGTAACCCCTATTAGCACCCAAAACGGCCAGTGCGAAAGGCTCCCTTTTGACAGCTTGGCGTGTGTAGAGCGTGAACACGGTCCAATCGACACCTGGGCGCAATGTGAGAGCATTTGGGAGCTATACCGCGCCATCGGCTATAACCGCAAAAGAAAGCGGTATGATGAACCGGAGACAGTCGAATGAAGCTCTATGCGTTTTACCCGGACAGCTACTACCCGACCAGCGCCGTGGTGCTAGCTGAGGACCGCGAAACCGCGAAGCAGTTGATCCGTGCTGAGGTGTTGAAGGAGTACGCGTATCTCGAGGACGGCAATGGCGTTTTTCCGTCAATAGACGAAATGCTCGAACACTACACCAAGACCGCGCCGCCCGGAACCGTCATCACGATGCCGCAGTCGTGAAGGACCTTGTGATCTTCGCCGTAACGGGCGGTCGCGACTACATCGACAAGCAGAAGGTATGGGACAAGCTGGACAAGTTCTGGCTCAAGTACCGATTCAACTACCTGCTGCACGGCGGCGCATCAGGTGTTGACAGCTTCGCCGATGCTTGGTGCGATACCAAACCGGGCGTGCAGTCGCTGTGCGCTCGGGCACACTGGAACCGCGATCAAAAGGCAGCTGGTCCGATCCGCAACGGTATGATGGGTCGCCTGATGCCGCTGCGTCTCGTGGCATTCCCCGGCGGTACAGGCACCGCTCACATGCGCCGAACGGCAGAACGCCTCGGCATCAAGATCATCAACGTCAAGTAGAGGCACCAATGCGTCGTCAGAAGGGATTCACTCTCACTCAGGTTTCCGTCGTCATCCTGTTGCTGGCCATCTTCCTCACGCTCACTTCGGATATCATCCCGCTGCGTATGCGTGAGGAGCGTGCGATCAAGGCTGTGCAGTCGGCTGGCATGACGAACGTCCAGCTTGGCGGCGTTGCCTTCTTGGGTTGCAAGGGCGAGAAGTTCCGTCGCAAGTTCGTCGCCGTCAATGCGCAGAATCAGACCGTGACTGGCGTAGTCTGCGGCGGCTGGTTCAGCGACGACACCATTCGATACCACTGAGGTCACCATGCTGCTGATTCGACCCGAAACCGAACGTCACCGTGGCATTCTGGAACTCCAGAGAGGCGATGACTTCTCGCACAAGCAATACGTCAAGCGCATCCTCGATCCGGTCACGGGCTTCCGCGCTTTCAACGCCTACCTCGACTTCAACCAGGAGGGTCCGAACTGGATCACCTTCTCCTGCGAGCATTACGATCACGGCGCACGCGAGGAACTGGAGCTCACTCGCAAGGTGATGCAGACCAAGACCGGCGACAAGGGCGACTGCGCACGTGCCGCGATTGCGACCTATCTCGGCCTGCCCCTCAGTGCCGTGCCCGACTTCATCGAGACGTCCGACGGTATCGCACGCAACTTCTGGATGGACATTGAGGAGTTCTTCGAGGACAGAGGCTTCTCATTCGTGGAGACCAGGCTGGTGCGTGAGTTCGCGGGCGAGGAACGACGCACGGCACCCGCAGGCCTGTGGCTGGCGTCGGGCACCACCGTGAGGTCCGAGAGCAACAACAAGACCCACATGGTCGTGATGAAGGGCTTCGACCTCTACCACGATCCGCACCCGAGCAACGCCGGTCTGTTGAAGATCAATCACGGCTGGATAGCCCAGCTGAGTAGCGTCATCGACGTTGCCTCGTTCGGTCGCCAAGTGACCATAGTACCGTGACCACTGAGCGGCATCCGGCAGAGACGCTGGGTGCCGCTCTGTCGTTTCCGGCATCTGTCAAACCCGAGTGACAGCCCACGTGAGGCACGCTCAGACGTAGCCCTTGACACGTCTAACAGCGTGTGTTATACTGTAAGTGAGCAGCGACTAGACGCCACGACGATTCGGGTTTGACAGATGCCGCTCAGTGACACTCACACAAAAACGACAACACAGAGAGCTACGCAATGGCTAAGAAGACGAACACCCCGGCAGCACAGCAGATTCAGGGCACGCGCGTTGTGATTCCGAAGGAGGCCTATCAGGGCCTGCCCGCAGTGCGCTTCCCCAACGACGGCGGTTACTCCACGGTAGTAGGCGTAGGCAAGACGGGCGAGTATTGCAGCTGGAAGAAGGCACGCGATGCGACGAAGCACCGCAGCGGGTTTACTGTCATCGGCAACGCGCTGGTCGTCGGCAGCTACGAGGCATCGGGTCAGTCGATTGCCAAGTTCCTGGCGTCGCACGGTCTGACCGCGAAGGCGGACGCCGGCAGCCTCTCGGGTTTGCCCATCCCGGCAACGGGCAACACGCGCCGCTGGGCCACGCAGGCTGAGACTGACGCCTACGTCAAGGCCGAGTGCGAAATGCGCCGCAAGATGCTGGGCAAGGCAGTCGCCTACGCGAACGCACAGCGGCGCAAGGCAGAGAAGATGCTGGTCGAGGCGCAGCGCACGCTCGACGCCTGGTCCAATCTGGACTGCTGATCGCATCACGGTGGAGGGGCCTCGCGCTCCTCCATCGGTCAAACCCGAATACCACATCCCATATCAGACTACATATCAAGGACACCACAATGGCTACCACCAAGACCGCTGCCTCCGTCAAGACCGCCGCTGCCAAGAAGCTCGCTACTGCCACCAAGACTGCCGGGTTCAACGCCGTCGGTGAGTCAAACCCGAGCGCCGAGCGCCGCATGACGGCAGCCGACCGCAAGGCGCGCATCCAGCGCATGGCCAAGCTCATGTTCAACAGCGAACTGCGCATCCTGATCGACGAGGTGGACACCAGAAAGCACTCGCATGGCGGCCGCGCCCTCTGGCGCTTGGCCCAGACCGGCGAGGTGTTCACGGTGCACACGTCCCACGACGGCGTCGAGACCGGCCTGGAGATTTCGGCGTACCTCGCGAACGAACTGTACGACTCGGGTTTGGTCATCCGCCGGGCCATCAACGGTGCCGACCAGCTGCTGCACGCATGGGAGGACACCGCCGGCTTCAACAACCCGAGCCGCAACTACGGCCTGCCGGGCGCCATGAAGGTGTCGGACCTCAAGCCGGGCGCCATGCTGACCGTCCGCTTCCTCGACACCGAAGAAGACGAACCCGCAATTCTGATCAGCCGCGACAGCATCGACCGCAAGAACAAGTCCGGCTACGAGTACAGCGCCAAGGTGCTGTCGCGCGATGCCGACGGTGACTGGACCGCACGCAGCATTGGCTGGCACCAGATCATGATGCACAACGGCATGGTCAAGACCTTCCGCGACTGACCGCTGGCGAGTGACACAAACGAGGGGCGTCGGGCATTGGCTCGCCGCCCCTCTTGGCGCAAACCCGAATGGACACACCGATGACGACCGCAACCCCGACCGCACCGAGCAAACCCGAACTGAGCCGCGCCACCGACGGCCTGCCGATCTACACCGCTGCCACGCAGATCGAACGCGAGCATGGCCCCGACTTCGCCATCCAGATGCCGGCACCCTTCGGGTATGCAACCCTCCTGGTTGCGTGCAGTGACGTTACCCCGCTTCGCGTCTGGAAGCTGCACGCCGACTACGTGCGTCAGGGACCGATCCACGTCGGCTACATCCCGTACGCCAAGTGTCGTCCCCACATCGACAACGAGTTCAGCCCTGGCTGCCTCATGCGCTCGCACAACCCCGGGTGCGAGTTTGACGACCGGGACGCATACGCTTACAACGAACCCGAGGCGCTCTTCCTGTTGAGCCGCGTACATCCGCGCTACGGCATGAACCCGGACCGCATGGGTCTGCCGCTGCCCGAAGGCGTCACACCCGAACACCTGACGGTAGGCACGCGCGTGCTGCTCCGCTTCACCGACCGCCGCGACCGTGAGGGCATCATCACTCGGGTTGCTCCTCCGGGAAACATCGGCGACGCGGCTCTGCCGATGCGCGCCATGGTCGACAACTCCTCTGACGAGGACGCGTACCCCGTGTTCAGCGAAGTCACTGCCGACTACCGACAGGTCGTCAAGGTCCTCGGCAAAATCAAGCTCCCGATTCTCTAATCCGCTGTCCAAACTACAACAAGGCATAGACCACAATGAACACCAAGACCAAGACCACCAAAGAAGCCGGCCGCGCGATGAAGAAGAAAAAGAACCCGGTCGCCGCAGCGCAGAAGGCAGCAGTCGTGAAGAAGGCGGTTGCCAAACCCGAATCCAAGATCGGCCTTGCGGGACGCGGTCAGGCCGTCATCATGTGCGGTGGCCTGACTCTGGAGCAGTCGCTCGAAAAGATCCGTGAACTCCCGAGCGCATCGGTGATCCAAGCCGAAGTGCTGTGGAACACTGACTTCTCGATCACGCCGAAGACGAGAAAGAAGTGGCGCACGGCCGCATCCGCCGTCCTCCTCGCCGACCTCATTGAGGAGCTCAGCCAGGATTCGATCATCGACACGCGCGAGTATCTGGCCGCGTTGCAGAACGATATCGGTATCATCCGCTGGACCAAACCCGCTGCAAAGAAAAAGCAGGCTACTCCCGTGTCGACGCCTGCACCGCTTCCGTCCGTCCCCACGCCGAACGCGGTGATTATCGGCGGCCGCACGTTCACCCAGATCCTCCAGATCTTTGGCGCCATGCCGCAGAAGACGATGAACTCGGTGGTCGCCACGTGGAACGAATGGGAGGACGAGATTAACCGCGGCCCCAACGTGACCCGTGCGAAGCTGACGCCCGAAGAGTTCACTGCCCACCTGCAGAAGGTGTACGACGGCCCTAACGGGTTTGAAACCGTACGCGGGTTCTGCCACTACCTGATGCACGAAGAGGGCCTGATCGACTGGAACAAGACCAAGCTGCCGCTGCCGCTGCCCGAAGAGTTCTTCGCCGAAGCTCCCGAAGAGCGCAAAATACCGTCCAAAGCCGTCATCCAGGCAGCCGCCAGGGCGTCGAAAAAGGGCAGTGGCGTACACAATACGAGTTGCTCCCAGTTGAACAAGATTCGCACCGAAACCGTCGCGGCTCTTGTCATGCGTGGTGCCGATCCCCAAAAGCTGGGCCTGGCACCGCAGTCGCACCATGCCAACGCGATCTGCGAATCCGAGGCGGTCGAGGCCGTCACCGTCCAGTACATCAATCATCGTATGATGGAAGTGGTGATGATCCTCGGCCCTCTCGGCAAGTCCAAGACGTACCGTGCGCTGTCGGCAACCGGTGACGAAATGTGGGTGCATCCCGCGCAGATCGTCAACGTGCGGGAAGACGTGACGGTCGGCTTTGCCGAAGTCCTCGAGGCCGCCAACGACCAACTCCACCTGGGTCGCAATCCCACCGCACTCCTCTACTTCATGAAGGAGTACAACGCCTACCTGACCTACGGCGGCAACGTCTACACCGCAGGCAGCCGCGTGCCGTTGTTCACCGCCGACAAGTCGGTCATCAAGGATCTGGAGAATCAGCCGGGTGTCGTCGAGCGCCTGATCTGGGACAAGGGCAGCGACCTGTGCAAGGTGCTGTGCGTCGAATCCGATCCGGTCGTCCGCAAGCTGCAGGTCGAAATCAACTTCGAGGATCGCGCTCGCAAGCTCGAAGACGTCCTGAACTGATCCATCCCAAGGCCCCTGCCCTAACCCGGCAGGGGCTTTTTCGTTGTGGTGAAGATACCGTGAAATCTCAAACCCGAACTGTTCGCCTCTGAGGCGCTGTCTGACACGGCTTGTTAGCAAGACTCTTGACGACTCTAACAGACTGTGTTATACTGAAAGTGCGACGAATCTAACAGAAACAACGATTCGGGTTTGCGATCCTACCAAAACTACAACATCAAGGAATTGCTAAAATGAAGACCCTGACTTTCGCTGCTGCCAAGAAGATCATCAAGAGCGTTGCCGACGAGCGCAGCATCTGGAACCAAAGTAGCAGCTTCCACCGCGGCGGTTACTGCGTCCTGTTCGACCGCTGGAACAACAATCGCGGTCATCACGTCAAACTGGAATTGACCTTCATTCAGAGCGGCGCGGTCCTGCTGGCATGTGTCGGCGCGGTCGACACTCACACGGGCCGCGACTACGAATCGAACTTCATGCGCGGTCCTGAACTGCGCGCGGCAATTCAGGTTGCGGCCCAGACGACCGGCCTGAGCAAGAAGCAGGCGAGCGAAGTCATCGCGTATCTCGACGCGCTGGTCGCCTGATTCAAACTCAAACCCGAATCATTCAATCTACAGGGAATTCACCAATGTCCAAGTTCAATCGCAACAAGCTCGACCTCGTCGACCTGCTGGAAACCGCCGACCACTTCATGTCCAAAGCGGGTTACATCACCACGCTGCACGCGAGTCGCCGTCGTCGCGGCAAGCGTCGTAACCCCGAAGTGACTGCCGAAGGCAAGCGCATGATTCGCGCCGATGACGGCAAGCGCTGGAGCTACGTGCTGACGTTCAAGGTCATCAAGGATCAACTGATGGCTTCCTTCTGTGTCGAAGGCGATCACGCGCAGAACGAAGACGCGCCGAGCCATTTCAGCGTCTTCGCTCAAGGCAGGCTGCTGCGCAAGAACATTGTTCGGATCTGCAAGAAGGCTGGACTGCCGATGGCTCTCGCCAACGACGTGTGCGCCGCGCTGGACCGTATCAAGGGCTAAACCCGAAACACTCCGCTTCACCAATCGAATCTACTACTCTCTGGAGAACACCATGTCCAAGTCTGTCGCCATCAACGCCAACAACCTCAACGCCAAGCAACTGATCGACGCCGTCACGAAGCGCGCCGAGTTCGACTCCATGGAGGTTGTCAACGCGCGCTCCAAGTTCAACAAGCACGCGGTTGCCATCGAGTTCCCCGCCGTAAAGGGCAAGAAGAAGGCTGAGTGGATGCCGACCCTCGTTTTCATGGCCCACGACATTGACGGGTTGACTGCTCGCCTCCATCTGGAAGAGTGGGAAGGTGAAGGTTACATCGAAACGGAATACACCAACGGCGCCAAGCTGCGTAAGCGCATCCAGAAGGCTGCGAAGAAGGCTGGCATCAAGAAGAAGGCGGTCAAGGACTTCACCAACTTCCTGGACAGCCTCGTTGGCTAAACCCGAAGAGCGCCATATCAACCAAGTCGAATGTGAGTCTACAATGTCTACGATCAAATCACTGAACATCTACAACGTTGCCGATATCGGTCAGTACGTCGAGCGGGTTATCTCCGACGTCCGTGAGGCTCACATTCGCACTTGGTTCCGTACCACCTACCTGCGTTGGTTCCGGCACGAATCGGACAACGTGCGTATCATGGTTCCGGGCGTGTTTCGCAACCTGCACGAACCCTTCGGCCTGCGTTCGACAAAGACGGACGTGCTGGCGACGTCCTTGAAGCATGACGTGTTCCACTTTGTGGACGATTACCCCACGGAGCAGTGGGCCATCGACGCGATGCTTCACGGTAAGCTGTTGTGGTGGGTTGAGCCGCGTCGTCGCGCGACGGACATTCTGCGCCACTGGATCGACTTCATGCGCACGCTGCCTGCCGATAAGCCGATTCGCCAAAGCGTTGACGCCATGATCGAAGCCGTGCGGAAGTACGATGAAATGCTGGAGCGCCAGAAGTTGATCGACAACCTCAACGACGGCGTTTTGAAGGTTCACGAAGATCCGCAACGTGGGTTCCAGATAGTTCGTCTCGACACGAGGGAGGCAGTGCGCGCCGAGGGCGCCTACATGAAACACTGCATCTGGACCAGTCGATATGATTTGCGCCTGCACACTAGGCTGTTCTCAATCCGTTCAATCGAAACTGGTTTGCCGCTAGCCTCTATTGAAGTGCGCGCCGCCTCGATCAGGCTGCCTGCGGACAAGGTCAAGACGTTCTGCGGCTTGTCGGTATTCAAACGCGAGTTCATGGACTTCGACGGTTATGTGCTTGTGCAGGTCTCAGGGCCGCGCAACCGTGAAGTCGCTGACGAAGTTCTCGCCAGTGTCAACGAGTGGTTTGTTGATTCCTGCGATCATCGGGTCAACTTGGTATCTCCTCCGCCGGAAGGAAATCCGACCTACGTCTTCGAGGTCTCCGGCAAGAGTGAATACGGTGACGACGATGACGATGGTGAAAACGACGCCCACTTTGACGACGGTGAAGCTGACGGCGAGGACGATGATGATGACGCCGAGGACGAAGCCGAACCGGAAAACGACGATGACAAGGACAAAGCCGAGGACGAGGACTTCGACGACGAAGCCATCGAAGAAATCAGTGCCGCCCTTGATTACGTCGATGACTAACTGAAACACCTACAACTTTCTACAGGAAACACCCATGAACACCCAGACGATCCTCACCCAGAACAATAAGCACTTCCTCCTCAGCGAAGGCGCAACCAAGATCGTCAAGGCGCTCCAGAAAGCAGGCGACAACGGCCTGACCTATGCCGAGCTCCAGACGAAGACTAAGACGGCACAGGCCTCCATCTACGTGTTCGCGCAGCGTCTGCGCGACGCCAAGCTGGTCGACACGAAAGAAGGCACCATCAAGCGTCTGGTGTTGAAGAACGCCAAGACTGTTTCCATTGGAAACGCAACCCGACTTTGAGGTAAAGAACATGGACAACAGGAGCCAGTGGCACGTACACAGTAACGCCGCAGTACGGATGAACGGATCGGGTTCAAGCATAGCCGATGAAGTTCAGGTCACCTACTACAACAACTGCGGCCTACAACCACGTAGCGAAGACACGCTGCGACACAAGATGGCTGAGCGCGTTACGTCGCTTCTGAACCAGTTGCCTCAGGACGAATTTGGCATGCCCTGCTTGCCTGATGACTTCGAGAGCCTGCTTCGCAAAGCGAAGAACTGGGACGACCTGCAGGAAGTGCGTAGACAGTCCTACGCCAACAGCACCGATCCTGATCCAATGTGGAAGCGACTGGCGCTGCAGGGCAAGGTAACAGATGCGATCAAGTCGCACCGCATTTTGCACGGTAGCAGTCTCGCCGAATCGCGCGACGTTGTGAACCACTACATCAACAATCAGAACAAGGGCGGCGACACCTCGCTGAACTCCGTTCTGGAACGACCGTAAATAGGAGAACACCGCAATGAACGTCAAGAACACCGAACTGCCGCAGAACGTGAGCGACACCCTGAACAAGCTGGTCGGCACCCTGAACGAACAGGATCGCCTGCGTCTCGCAACGGCCCTGATGCTGTCGATCCCGCACACGCTGATGGGCCCGACCATCGGCGCAGCGAACAACATGATCCACGCTGACGCCAACATGGATCGCGCCCATGAAGTGCTGCGCGTCTTCTCGCACGTGGAACGCGACGTTCGCTTGCACGTCGAGGCGCTGGTGAAAACCGGTGTGGAACTCAGCACTCTGGCCACGGTGCTGAACTACGTGAAGCCCGACCCCGAGCCGGTAGAGGCTTGACCGCATGGCGGCCGCAGTACCAACGAAAGCGCAGGCAGCAAAAGCGTGGCGCGACCTGAAAGCCGCCGAGTCGGATATGGCTCGGCTCAAGACGTACAAGCGCATGGATCAGTCTATGCGCTCTCGCTACAACAGGATGCGGGACCTCCACTTTGAGAGCGAACGCATCCTGACCGCATTCTTCTCTGGCAAGCCCTACACGGCGCCTGCTGCCGAAGAACCCATGGACGACAATCTGCCGTTCTAACCGAAGTACAATCCCTAAAACTACAACAAGAGGTGTCATATGAAATACCGTATCGCAATCATCGTCGCAGCCGCATTGGCAATCACTGCCTGTTCGGAGAGCAAACCCGAGCCGGCGAGCATCGAACGTTCCTTGCCTCACTTCATCGTGAACTGCAAGGAACAGTACAAGCGCAACAACAACCAGACCATCGACACGCCGCTGATGTTCCAGTATTGCGGCTGTCTCAGCAACACCTGGGCGGCCGAGACCAGCAACGGTCGCACGGAGCAGAACAAAGTCTTCCAGAACGAAATGCTCGCGCGATGCCGCGAAGTCACCGCCGTCACGCAGCCGAAGGGGAACTGAACATGAAGCGCACCATGATGCTGCTCGCACCGACCGCCGTGCTGCTGATTGCAGCCGCCTGCTCCAACAACGAGGTCGCTACGCGGCCTCCGAACCAGCCCGACTTTGTTCTCCAGTGTCGGGCCGACATTCACAACATGACTGGCTCCAGCAAGGTCAGTCCTCTCGCTGACGCCTATTGCCTGTGCGTCAACGTTGAAGCACTGGATATCAGCGGTGGCTACGCTCGCAGCATCAACCCGAGCGAACGCAACACCATCGTGTCCATGTGCCGCGAGAAAGCGGAGCTCAACGTAACCCAACGCCCGGTGAATTGACATGGCCGCTTCCAGGAAGAAGACGACGTTTCAGGTTGCAGTCGATCTGGAGGACGTCAACACCAGCGACTGGTACCCGCTTGAAGGTACATCGGCAAATCCGGTACCGGAAATGCTTCCGCACTTGATGCACTCCGGGTCCTACGAAAGTCTCACGATCAAGGTGCGTAAGCGTATCAAGGCCGAGGCGCGTAAGGCCCGCCGCGAAATGAAGTACAAGATCGCGGTGGAGGTTCTGCACTACGATCCGACCGACATTGACGAATCCATCGGCACGTTCTTGGTCGCCAACGTCACCATGTGGTAACAGGCTTCAACATCCCTCAACTACCCAAACTACAACAATGCCCCAGAATAATCGTCCCTTCCTGAGCATCGAAGACCTGGTAGCAGCGGCCCTCGATCACGACTACGTGTCCAACAATCGCCGTCTCGTTCGTTTCGACCTGAATCAAATCCGTGTGGCTATTCGCGCACGGTTTGTCACCAAGCCGATGCTGTCCAAGATCTTCGGCATCTTGGAAGAGAAGCAGTACATCATCATGCGGCCTAGTGACTTGGCGGAAATCATCCCGTCCGAGTTCGAGGACGTGTACGTGATGATGAAGCGTCCTCCGATGATGGTGGCGTCGACCATCATGTTCGGGCCTGACGATCTGGACCGCGCCGAATTGCGACTGCTCGGTGAAGTGGAGCTCGCAGACGGCAGCCGCATCAAGCACGGCAAGGTCAAGCGCGTGCCCGCCAACGGTGACTGGATCAAGTACCGCGACAAGAAGGGCGCCATCCACGACGTGCTGGTTGTTGACGTTCGCCGTGATGGCTCCTCCAAGCACTTCGCGTACACGGTGTTGGCCCGTGTCGGCAAGGCGGGCAAGATCGACAGCATCGACATTACGGCTGACTCCGTGGTCGAACTCGGCCGCAGTTCGTTCGAGGGGAAGTGAGCATGTCGGTATCACGCAACAGTAGTCACGTCAACTCCAGTGTGGAGTGCCCGCGCTGCCTCGCTCTTCCCGGCGAGCGTTGCCGCACCAAGATGAACCGCCCGTTCGTTGCCGAGTGTGACGCTCACCAGGAACGGGTTGCTGTCGTCAAGGCAAATCTGGCGGAGTTCGAGATTCTGAAAGAACGCGCGCGTGCTGCTGCGCAGGTCAACGTCGGCAAGATGGATCCGCGCGCGGCCGAGTTCGTGTACCACTACACGCGCCTGTGTCGCCGTCTCGGCATCGCATTGGCCCACGAGGACGATCGCGGTTCTTTCGTCATCACCGACCAGGACCTCCAAGACAACATCAACTGGGTCAGTCACGCCGACGTTCGACTCAAGGAGAAGTGATATGAACCATCGCCGCAGAATGGAAATCGCCGAGAAGCTGCGGGTTGCGCTCCAGACCAAGAACGCTGCCGAACGGCGTTCAGGCTTCACTCGCGCAGCAACCGTCGAAATCTTCAAGACGGAATGCAGCCAGTTGATCGACAAGCACGGAGCCGAGCTTCTGGAACTGATGGAAGCCGTGAGCGAAGAAGAGTCGACCGAGCCTGATGACGGCCCGAAAGTCTTCGCCGATATTGAGTCTCTGCGCTCGGAGTTCAACGAAGCATCGGACGCGCATTCGGCCTTGAACACCAGTCCGAAGGCACTGGCCAACTTTGAACGCTCGGCTGGTGTCTTCTTCGCTGCCAACATGAACATCATCCGCGACTGGCTGGCGGGCAAGAAGATCGTTGCGCTCAACAGCGATGGCAGTGTCAGCGATACGAAGCTCGGCGGTTGAGCCATGAAGGGCCAGAAGAAGAAAGCCTTGTGGGCAGCAAAGCGTGCGGCCAATGCCGAGAAGCGCGAAGCCGAACGCAAGGCAAACACCGCCAAGCCCTTCAGGAAGAAGCGCGAGTTTGTAGAACTGAAACCCCGTGACTCCAAGTACGTCATCACCGATGAAATGAAGCGAGCCGCGGAAGCACCGTCTGCTGCAATGCCTGCACCAACTGGAGTCGTGCGGGTCGACGGCAAGAAGGCCAAGCGCAACATGGGCGAGGACGAGTATGCCCGTCGTGAGGCCGAAGCGCAGAAAGAAATCAAGCGCAAGAAGACCAAGGTCGCCCCGCTCTACAACAAGGGCGGGTATCAGTACGTGGGCGACGACGCGCCGCCTGAAATCATCAAGAACCTGGGAAGAAAGGTATGACTGACAAGAGCAACGCTTTCGACATTGCCAAGCCGTTTGGCACCGGCACCGTGCGCATTCTCACTACGAGCCCGGCTACGCGCTTCTACTCTGGCGCAGCGTTTGAGAAGCTCCGCCGCGAACAGGAGGGGAGTCAGTGCCGTATCCACGAGGTGAAGGACACGCCGCAAACCCGAACGATGCTGAACGCCTACAAGACCAAGGGCGTCAAGAGTCGTCGTCTGCGGAAGCGCGGTGTCATCGTGATGGGCAATCCCGTCGTGATGAATATGTCCTCAACGTTGTGCGAACGCATCGCAGCGAAGATTGTCGAGGTCGACACCAAGCAAAAGACCAAGCGTGACAACTGGAAGGCCCGCTACAAGAAGCCGACCAAGCGAATCAAACGCTGACGAGAAGATCATGACCAATTCATTGAAAGGCGGCACTGAGACAATCCGTGCCGAACTGAAAGCGGCCGAGTATTCGCGCGGTGTGATCCACGACGTGATGCTGGAGCATGTGCCAATCGCCGATCTGCCTGGCGATCTGGGCATTCCCGATGCCGCCGTTATCGCCGTGATCGACAGCATGACCGAAGACGAACTCCTCGAGGCTGGACGTTGGGGAGTGGACGACACGGTGGTGCGCGACACGATCTTCACCCGTTTGGAAGAGAACGGCCTGCCGCAAGCTGCACTCGATGCCATCAAGGAGCAGAAAGATGCCTACCGCACAGTATCGCCGTAAGTTCATCACCGAAGACACCCTCGGCATGAAGGTGCACAAGATCCTTCGGGCCAACGGTACGGAAGTCGCCACGATCTTCGCAACCACGATCAACACCGTGAATGCGGTCGTGGAAGAACTGAACAACGTGGCCCCGCCGCCGGACGTGCTTTTCCCTCACGGTCCGATGCGACTGCACAACGTCTTCAACTGGCGCATCGTCACTCGCCATCGCAACGGCGTGACGCACAGCATCCGCACGCGCACCGGTCAGTACCACATGGCAGTCAACGCCATTTTGGCAATGCTCACTGTGGAGGAACTCGACTCGGTGACTCTCGCCAGCGGTGAGTTCCACGCCTGGATAGAAATCTGGATGAAGGACTTGGTCGATGCGAACGGGCCGTATCCCTACGTGTTCAATGGCCATTCGGCACAAGCCATCATCTACTCCGACGAAGAACTGGAAGCAGCCCGCTTCTCGATCCTCAACAACGCAGCAGAAGCCTGAGGTAAGCACTATGGCAAAGTGGATCGAGTACGACGCCGAAGATCAGGCTGGCTATCAGGAGTGGTTGAAGCAGGCACCGCCCGATGTTCGCGCTCGGATCGAGGAACTCGGGTTGCATCCCGACGTGCTGTTCCGCATGAAGTCCACTGACCAGCGTGTGTTCGTCAGTGGCTTCGCAGCAGACGGCAAGGTCACCGTCGTCATCCTGCATCGCTACAACACGCACCTGAAAGATCGTCCGCCGCTCGACTTCAAGGTGTTCGGCGTTGATCCTCACGATCTTGTCGAGTGTGACCTGCCTGACGGTATCGAAATCATCCGGCGCGAGCCGCGTCCGCAACCCAGGGTTCACTAGGAGCAACCGTGGCAAAGGAGTACATGACGTACTGGAAATACTGGCGCAAGAGTGGTTGGGCGGCACGCCATCTGTTCGCGCTACCTGCACTGTTCATCGGACTGGTTAGTCTGTACGGCGGAGAGCCCAAGTACAGCTACACCATTTCCATTCTCAGCCAACTGCTGGTTCAGGTGTTCATCCATGGAGCTGTCCTGTTGCTCGCGCGTTTCGAGTGGAAAGTTGAATACGGAGACCATCACAAAGCTATGTGATGATCCATGGACGGTGATGATGCTTAGGGATCATGCCGACGACATGGAGAAGATGATGCCGGGGATAACCGAGATATTCAACAGGTATATCCCGAGAGCAATCGGCGTTACGTCAGGTCGCAATCGCGTCGTGTTCCACATGGGGCACTACGTGGTGAAAATCCCGATGAATTACAACGGCATCGCAGACAACGACTGGGAGGGATCGGTGCGACATAGCCCTGATCCTCGCATGGCGAAGTATGCGCGAACCCGAATGGTGTATCACACCGAAATACCCGTGGTCTTTATGGAGTATGTAAAGTACATTGCGTACGGCGAACTCCGTGAGCGCGGGCCTGTTCCCCACTGGGTTGACGGTATCGACTGTCAGCAAGTCGGGTTTAATAGACGCGGCCAATTGGTCGCATATGATTACGGCATAAGGTAATGACAAACAACAACGAAATGATCCAGCCTGCACCGAACCCCAACATCCCCGGCATCGCAGCCACTGGCCTGACGCGCAATCAGGTTGACGTGCTGACCATCGGGCGAGCTACCAACCCCGCTGCAGGCAACACGGGCGTTCGTGTCCAGCGCGGTGTGATGACCGACATGCTCTGGAACTATCTCGATCCGAATCCGGAAGAGACGACGCTCGCAGTCATCAACCTGCAGGCTCGTATGCGAAAGGCGAGCAAGCCGTGAGCCGTATGACTGAGCGTATGGCGGCTCGCGCCAAGGAAATCACGGATCAGACGGTGGCGAGTCTCGGACTTGATCCTGCCGAAGTCCACGCAGCCGCAGCCTCGATTCCAGTCGGTGAGCAGCGTGTCTTCTCTCCGACCGAACTCAAGACCAGCCGTGAGCGCCACATGCAGGCTCTCGCCCCGTTCGTTCCCATGCACATGTTCGACGCACTCTAAGGACTAGACCACAATGACTGACAAGACCTTCTCCGATATTGTCAACGCGCGCGGCACTCACCTCATCAAGATCGAGGGCAGCTGGTTCTGCATCGAAAACACGAACCTCAGCATGGCGTTGAAGTACGGGTTGCAATCGGCCGGCTCGTTGATCGACGGCGAATACTTCATCGCCAAGCTCGGCCCGATGACCAACACCGAGGAGTTGGGCGAAGCGCTGGAAGCCTATCGCGCTGGGCGCATCCCCGAAATCAAGCGCCTCAGGGGACTGGCCATGACCGACGTGGTCTACGCCAACGCCAACATGCTGCACGTCGTCAGTTGCTCCATGCTGGAAGTCAGTTCGATTGAGGACGTGTACGCGCTGCAGGAGAAGCAGTTCGGCAAGCCGACCGATCCCACCGTGATCGCTGCCCGTGACGCTGCCACGAAGGCGAGGAAGAACCTGGAAGAGGCGCTGGCCGAGAATCAGAATGCAATGACCGCACGCTCTGCTGCCGGTTACGCATCGGGTTTGAAGCTGAGGAACACCCCGACCGCGCCGCAAGAATCGCACGAACTCTGATCCACCACAACTAAAACTACAACGAAGGAAGTCCCATGTACCGTAACCTCATGATCGCTGCTCTCCTGATGGCAGCAACCAACGTCGCCAGCGCACGTCTCCTGAACGGCGATGACCTGGAGTACTGCGGAAACACCGCAGGTCTGGCCGAAGTCGCAATGAAGCATCGCCAGTATGTGGATGATCTGGCGCAGGCCAACAAGACCAATCAGGAGTCGAACGACGGCTCGCCCTCTGGGCAGATGGTGACCGAAGTGTTGACGGCGTTGCTTGCCGATGCCTACATGCGACCGATCGTGTTCGGTGAGCAGAAGAAGGCGGAGGCAGTCGCCAAGTTCCGTAGTGACGTGCAGCGCCAGTGTTTGGAAACACAGCAGCAGCAGCCGGACTACGAGGCACAGCGAACGCCGCCGCGCCCGCCGCAACTCCCCGTGAACAAATCCAAGTCCAAGTAAGGAGCAGCGCATCATGAAGGTCACTATCGCAAAGGGCGAGTCCCTGATCGTCAACCTCGAAGGCACTGACGGCGAATTCATCATCACCTACGGCCAGTCGGTGCTGAGTGTCACCGCCGATCTGCCTGACACCGACGGCCGTGAGGGTGTCATCTACAGCGAACGCTTCGGCGCTGACGACGATGACGACGAGGATACGGTCGACAACGTGCGCCCTCCGAAGCGTCCCGTTCCAACCGACGAAGAAGTCGTGATCGGTCGCTTCCCGAAACTCCCGAGGGCGGCGCCCCGCAAGAGAGCGTCGGCCAACTCGTACTTGCCGAAGAACACCAAGGTCGCTCTTCCGAGCGGCTACTACTCCAAGATGGCCTTCGCTAGCCGTCGAATGTTCCTCGAAAATCTCGCGCTGGTTGAAGCTAGCCCGCTTACCCGTCAGATCCCCGCCGAGCTAGTTGACCACTGCAATAACTGCGATGACGAAGAGTCGGTCACTCTGGACACGAACGGTGATAGTTTCCGTACCGACAACGACGTTCAGTGGCCCAAGGCGCTGCGTCACCACGTCGAGAAGCACGGCTGGCGTCCGCCTCGCTGGTTCATCAACTACATTGCCAACAAGGCGGTGAACTGATGGCCGGCAAGAGCAACCCGAAGCGCGAAGGCTTCTTCACCGAGAGAGTGAAGCCGACCGTTGATCCCGACTGGGATGGCCGTGACAAGTTCCTGCGCGCGTTGAACAACGTCGAGCGCGAACTCAAGCGTCACATGTGGCGAGGCATTGAGCGGTGCCAGTTGTGCCCCGTGTCCAAAAGCATCGCCGAGTATGCACTCGATGATTGGGAATGGTCCGGCTTCTACAACCACTACATCGACGCGCATGACGTGCGGCCCTCGCCGGAGTTCATCGCCTTCATCGAAAAGGAATACGCAAAGTACCATGGCTAAGACCCGTGACACTCGACACCTCCGGGCCGGCACTCGGCCCGCACACCTGACTCCGAAGCAGGAGGTCGTGGAGGACAAGCTGATTATGATTCTCCAGCTGCAGGAGCAGTTCGAGGCGATCAACATTCCTCTGAAAGCACGACGCGCATCCATGATGCTGGTGTACGATGACCACTATCCCAAGGTGTTCATCAAGACTGCGAACAGCGAACCCGAAGTAATCGCAATCATGGACACGCGTAACAAGCGGGTCAGCATGGTGAAGCCCGCGAACGAGGACAACCGCATCTGTGCCGACCACATCATCGAACGGCTCAAGAAGTTGGACTGCTCCTTGCTCATGTCCTACGACGTAGACCCGAAGACCCAGCGCAAGCGCGTCAAGCTCCAGCTGGGTAGTCAGTTCGCACGCACCGTACGCCACACGTTGTGGTGGTGCTGGAAGGGCGAGACGAGTCCGTGGCTTGAAGGCTTCACCGTACCCGAACACCTCTGATCCGCATTCCGTATTCGACACACGACACCTATCAAACTACAAGGTATATCTCAGATGACTTCTCAGCTTCCGTTCAAGGCTGTCACGCGCGACAACAACCCGTTCTACATCGAGCGTCAGGTCGTCAACTCGCTTCCGTCGGGTATGACCGTTTCGGACCTGGCGCCCTTCACGTTCATCGCGTGCCAGGCCATGTCGATGCGCGAGCCGTTCGATGCCATGGTGATTAGCGCAGACCCGCGCTCCCGCATCGTGAGCGTTCTCGACCGCATGGGCCGTCAGCGCAAGCTGCGTTTCGATCAGGTTCTGGCCGTCACCAAGACCAGCGAGAAGTTCGAGGACGGCTATGCCGAAATCTTCCCGCTTGAAACCGAGTACGTGCGTAGCTGCTCGCCGAACACCCTGCTGGACCAGTTGAATGATCGCCAATACCCACGCGTCCTCGTGTTCAGCAACGACGCATGGCTGCTGATCCCCGTCAGCCCCAACGGTTCTTCCAGTGTCGTTCCGACGGAAGCTGCCAACATCGTCGTCCAGAACGAACTGATGTTCGAGGCGCCGGTGACCGTGCAGGGCCGCGACTACGAACACGGGTACGTCTCGCTGGGGAACAGCAGTGCTGGTGAGGCCCTCAACTGGAGCGCACGCGCGCTGGCCCAGTTCCTGGAGACGCGACCGGAGTCGATGCTGGACCTCTCCTACGAGTACAGCGAAGCCACTGTGTACCTCGACCTGATGGAGCAGTTCAGCATCGAGGTCAACTGGCCGGTCGATCTGGAAACCGCCGAAGCCGTGGCCCGCTACACCAACTTCGTTCGCACCGATATCAAGAAGGAGAACATGGCTCCGCGTCAGGTCATCGTGCCGCACGGCCATCCGATTCTGGAATACGCCGTGACGTTCGAGAAGCGCAGCGTTCCGAAGCCTGGGAAGAAGGGACCGGCCGTTCGCAAGTCTATCGCCAAGAAGGTTGCTCGCAAGGGCGTGCCGCGTGACGTGCAGCGCGAAGTCGGCGCCAGCTTCTCCAAGCCCAAGCCCGCAGTGAAGCGTACCGTGAAGAAGGCTGCCAAGAAGGCGGTCAAGTCGTGATCCGGGTCGGCAGCCATGTGATCGACAAGGCTGGACGTGTGGTCGTGTGCCGTGAAGCGACCGCCAGCCTCGACGACCATAGGACGGTGATGGCCCGCACGTCGAACAACCTGATCGGCACTGATCCCGTCATGGACTTCCGCTTTATCAACGGCCAACGTGTGCAATCGCTCACGTTGAGTGCCGAAGCGGCCAAGACGTTGATGCTCCTGTTGATGGGCGCGTTCAACACCGTTGTCGATGGGGACGATGTTCACACCAACCTCGAGGCGTTCTCCATCGAGGGCATGCCCTTCCCGTTCACCTACGAACAGTACCAAGACTACATGGCGAAGAGACATGCCGAAGAAGAACAAGCAGAAGAACATCCGTCGCAGGAAGATCGCTGAGGCAGCACGGTCGACGCCCGCCATGTTCCACAATCCGGAAATGATCCACGTCATCGAGGATTCCATGCGCAAGAGCTTCCTCGACCCGATGCCGAAATGCAGCCCGAACCTGATCCTGCTAGGGGATAAGGACCCGTCTATCCATCTTGACGTGCTGCACTCCAGCCGTCTGGACGTTCTCGGTGACCTGCACGTTGGCTTGATGACCGAAAGCCCGAAGTGCAGCCCGTTCGCCGACAAATCAATTCGAGAGCTAATCCAAAACATGTTCAATCCTCAGAGCAAGATCAACCCGAAGGTCTACGTCACCGACAAGGACTGCGATATCCTCAAGGTCGATGGTTACGTCCACGTCATCAGCGGTGATCCCACCATGGACTTTGGCATGATCCTGGAGTCGGTGACTGGCGACAACTACGACGACACGGGCAACCGCGACAAGCTCCTCAAGTACGGCATCACGTTCGCGCACGGCCGCCGCCTGATCGACCTCGAAGACGCCAACGTTCTCGGCATCTTCGCGCAGTACCTGATCGACAACGGCGTCAGCTACGTCCACTTCGAGTGGGATGCGCGCGACATTGACCTAGGCCGTGTCGCACTGATGGCCGGCGAGTACCAGGAGCGCATGTGAACATCGTGCTGGTAGTAGGCGCACGGAACTTCGATGACTGCGCTCGCGTGCATCGGGTTCTCGACAAGGCCCACGCCAAGAAGCCGATCACTCACGTCGTCCACGAGGGCTACAGCGCAGGTGCATTCGCATCTGCCTGGTCGCGGGTTAACGACGGCGTGATCGAAGTGGCGATGCCCGCACTGTTGCATCGCCGCATCAAGCGCAAGATGGAACACAAGGCGAAAGCCATCTTCGACCTACTAAAGGTCAGGACCGTGCTGACGTTCAATGTGGATCCCGAGTGCTACTTCCTCCTCAAGGAGGCCGAGGCCCGCGGCGTGACCATTCGTCCGTTCAAGCCCAAGGACGAACCCGTAAAGGAACGCAAATCGAGGAAGCGATGAACTTCAACATCTACAACGAGAAGCGCATCGACGATTGGATAGATGCGATGATCGGCGGACAGTTGGTGACGTGCTATGTGGATACGTGGTTCTATACCATCTTCCGACGTTGGGCACGAAAGCAACCCAGCATGTTGCGACTCGCACTGCCGAACAAGCTGCTCGACTCTCCGCTGCTGCACGACCTGTACAGGAAGCGTCTGGACGGCGGGTTGGTGCCTGATGAAAGTTCGGTTCTCTCCGAGTCTCGATTCGACCTCATTCCTACTCCTACTGAGGACTGGGCAATGAAGGCGATGTTGAACGGCGAACTGTACACGTTCCGTCCGTCGATTCAGGTCACACGCCTGATTCCACACTGGCTCGACTTCATGCGTACACTGCCCGATCGTCCAATACGACACACGGTAGAGAGCCTGATGAAGGCTGTGGACCGCTGGGATGAACAAGCTCTGCGTCGCAAAACGGTCATCGACTCCACGACAGGCGTCACCGAAGTGTGGTCGTCCGGTGAGCATTACGTGGTGAGGCTTGACGCGCAGGATTCGGTGAGGGCAGAAGGCGCACTGATGGGCCATTGTGTTTGGTCGCAGCGTTACGACCTGCGCCGAGGTTCAACCCTGTTCTCTCTGCGTCGTCGCAATGTTGATCGACCTCTCGCCACGATGGAAGTGACCGAGCCCGTGTCAAAGTTGCGACTGGCCGATCTTGCGGGTCTGATCGGTGAGCCGTTCCAAAGTAGGCTCACTGCCATGAGTGGCTCCCACAGCAGCATTGCGCAGCTACTGGTAGATAGAGCTATGGAGCAGTGGGAGACGAACGCTGGGGGCCAGGTCGTCGGCAATTTCACTGTGCCTCTGCCGAAAGAACACATGCCGCTGGGTAAGCCGATCCTCGCTCAGATTTGCACGGTACGGAATCGCGCGCTTAGTGAGGAGATAGTCCGCTCGGTGCACGCATGGTTCAGCGAGAAGTACCCAACGTGCAGTCTCAGCCCGCAAGCTATCGTTGAGGTCGTCGCTGCTGCCGCTGAGTTAGTACCTGACGGAGTCAACCCAAACAATCGCCCAGGCCCGTTGCGAGACCTCCTCGGTATAGCACTGCCTGACGTCTGGGAGCCGGTGCGTGAGATTGGTGAAGATGACGTCCAGCGTCGAATGATGCACGCACTCGGTATCCCTCAGGATATGCTCACCGGTCGTCCAGACTGCGCAGGCTACACCGTAGAGTTCAACGCCGATCGTTTCCCACAACAACCAAACAACAACTAAGTGGAGTTTCCCATGAATCACAACATGACCCTGCTGTCCGGCGCAATGCCCGTTACCGTCGAACTGGAATCGCTGCACAAGCTCAACCTTGTGCTGCTCCTGAAATTGATCGACCATATCGGCGAGGCTGCACGGCGCCACCAGCTGGAACTGGGCCTCAACTCGCGCGTGACCATCGAGCAGAAGACCGAGACCTTCGAGGTCAAGATCAAGCCGCTGGACCACATGCCGCAGACCTACGTGTTCGAGTTCGGATACGACCGCGACAAGCTGTCGGTCACGTATGTTCCTCCGCAGAAGAAGGTCGCTCCGTACCTGATCTTCGCTCTCTTCGGCAAGGCGTGGTATGCGTCCACGCTCGGCGAGGGTTCGGCACTCGGCCACAAGCTGCGCGAGTATTCCGACCTCATGATCCGTATGCAATTCGACGGCAGCTACTGCATCATCAAGGACAAGGGACAGCCTGATTTCCGTGTCACCGATGTGGTCAGCGCGTATATCGCCGGCGATCTTCCCGAAATGCCCGAGTTCGATTCGCGCATTACTTCCAGTGATTTGCTTGAGCGTCTTCGCAATCACTCCGCAGTGACCGCCTAACAAGTCTGTAAAGATTCGTTAGACACCTCAGTGAAGTGAGCAACCTGTGACCAAGCCTTTTAATGCCGGCGACGTGGTTAATCTCAATGGCGCTTCTGTCAAAATCACCGATGTGACCTGTGATGGAGACGAAGCGACGCTGCATATGGACATTGAGGCAGCACGTCCCGTCTCCGCAATCACCGTTTATACCGTAGTCAATCGCAAGGGATCCACTATGAACCAGTCTGTGAATGAAGATCAGGATATCGCGGATATCATGCGCGCGTCCGATGCCCAAGCCGCTGTCGAGGCGGGCGCTACCGAACCATCCGGCGTGCTGTACGCGGCACGCAATCTGCTGACGGGCTACGAATACCCGTCCGAGCAGATCGACGAATTCGGTGGCATTCCGCTGGATACCAGCTACGACTACGTGGCCGATCAGTTCCTGTACGGCCTCGTCAACTACGGCAAGAACCATCGCGTCTACCTGATGTGCCGTTACGGCCTGAACAACGAACACCAGACCGGCGTCGCTGACGACGACTACGTTCCGACCGAAGAAGAGTACAAGAAGTTCATCGACAACAAGATCATGACCCGCAACAACAGGCTGGACGGCGACGACTGGCTGGTCATGTACGAAACGGCCAACAGCTTCTTCTCCATGTGGTTCGATCAGGACTCCAGCGACTGCTCGGTCGATCGTTGGAGCAAGGATCTGTGCGCCCAGCTCGGCATCAACACCATCGACGAGTTCGAGGCCGCTCGCGTTCAGTGGCACAACGCGATGGCCGACTCGTTGCGGAAGCGCGACAACTGGCCCAAGATCCTGTTGAAGATGGAAGTGCGCAACCCGTGGTTCGGCCCGTAAGACCGTAGCACCGAAACACCACCAAGTATATCTCGTACACCAAAAGGAAATACCGATGACTGTCGAAACCGTTGAACACGCCGTCCAAATGAATCACCGTCGCATGGTTCTGGATCCCAAGCCGAAGCTGTCGCGTGAGGACAAGATCCTCAGCATGAGCCAGTTGTTCAATAGCTCCGGCCGGCACCCCGGCCACGCCCTCTTCCTGCCGCAGAGTACGCCGCGCACCATGAAGGTCGATAGCTACAACGACTACGACGTGGTGCTGATCGCCCAGGAGATTGTGTCGGAACATCGCTGGATGTATATCAACGAAGACCGCAGTTTGACGCCGGTGAGCAGACGGCACGTGCCGGTATTCCTGTTGAAGTGCTTGCTCCTTCGCTACACGTCGCCGTGGGGTGAACCCATCATCGAGAGCGAGCGCGTCTACGCACCGGAGTTCAAGCCTCGTGCAGGCACGACAAACTCGCGCAAGACGTCCTATCGAAAACGAGTGCAGAAGAAGTGGAACAAGCGTTTTGGTGGTGAACGCCTTGTCCACTCCGCGCAAGAAGTCTACGTTCTCATGGGCTCTATCTACGTGCAGTCGATCGGCCAGATCTTGGATAGCAAGCTGGCCGCAGCCGTCGACAGGCCCGAAGGTGGAAGGTTCCCGCCTCCGTACAACGCGCCGAGATTTGAGCCGGTAGACTTCAAGCGGCTCCTGTCTCCAATCAAGTAACTTCCAGTCAACAACAAACGACAACGACAATGACTACCAAATACCGCATTCGCAATCGTTCGACCCGGCAGTCCCCGGTTCGACACGTCAATCGCCTCGCCAAGTGGAAGAAGCCGCCCCTGTTGGCATCCATGACGCTGGAGCAGATCGCAAAGGCCAGCTACGGCACCGTTCTCGCTCGCGTCGTACTGTCGCCGGACTCGGCCTTCATCTGGGTGTATCAGGTGATGGGCCGCCCGAACACCCTGAGCGGCTTCAACAGCGTGTACACGGACAATCGCCGTAATCACCTGATCCGACTGGAGACTCGCCACTACGGCGGCAAGGGTCGATTCCGTTGCGACACGCAGGTGCTGATCCCGGCTACTCTGATCGGCACGTACTACGTCGATGCCAACGTGGTCAGTCGTCAGGCTCGCAGCCGTCCCGGCAAATGCCACAGCGCGCGTGACGTGTTCAGGAACCTCAAGCCTGATGGCAGCCGTCATGACTTCGGCGGCGGTGACCTGCATCACCTGTCGTCGTTCGTTGCGCACAACCGCGTGCTGACCTTCGACAGTGCGCAGAAGGCCATTGCATCAGTGCAGCGCGCGATGCGTACCAACTACTACGCCGAGTACGTGCGCGACGAGCAGTTGCTGGACGAAGAGGACCTGTATCCGTATCAGGTCGAGGCGCTTGATCGTCTTTCCTCCGGCTACAAGATCAACAGGATCAATCTCGCGCCCGGTACGGGCAAGACGTTCCAGATTGAGGCCAGGGCCGAGAACGCCGCCTCTCTGGAAGAACACGAAGCCGCCATGGGCGGTATCAACGTTGAGCAGGAACTGGCGAGGACGAAGCGATGACCAAGGCGAAGAAGAACAGCCCGCTGCTGGAACAGGCAGCGATGAACCTTCCGAAGGACGTGGACTTCATCGACGTGATGGCGTCTGTCAGCAAGGTGACGACCGTCAACGGCGTGATCCCGTATTCGGTTGCGTTGAAGACCGATCACGCCGACAAGTACGTGCTGCATATCGGCGTGCGTAACGCCGAGGGCGCACCCATCGTGTGGACCTCGTACCGCATGGACAACAAGGGTGGTCTCAAGGCGGTGATCAATGGCGCGGCGTAAGGACGAAACGGAAATCGCTCCTCGTACCTACAACGTTGCGCCGTCGTATCTGGACCGCGCCCTGGGTACACGCCGTCTGGAGGCCGTGCGTGAGCGCATCAATAGGCTGCCTCGCTTGCGTGCGCGTGGCACCAGCCTGTACAAGTTCCCGCCCGAACTCCTGCGCGAGACCTACGACATTGTGCGTACGGCTGCCGAGCGCTGGAAGGAACTTGGGTTGAAGCAGCACGAATGGCGTGCGGTGAAGGGCGCCCAGACGGCCATCGAACGCTCCGTTGATCTGGACAGCAGACTGCTGGTTCTCGGCGTGAAGCCGATCCTGCGCGGTGAGTGCCGCAAGCTCAAGGGCAATGAGGTCGTGCGGGTCTACGTGCATACGCTCGACAACCAGCCTGCGGTGTTCATGGGCAACCGCATCGAAGTAGTCCCCTTGGGCAAGTCGTTGCAGTACGAGACGCCCCAAGACCATCATCAGGTCCGTCGTGAACAGCGCGAGGCACTCACTGCCTATGCGAAATCGGGCGGTGATCGCAAACAGCTGGAAGCCCGCCTCGGCTGGGTCAGCTACAAAATGTCGGCGCCGTCTGCGCGCAATCCATCTCAGGAGTAATCGTTGTGACCTATGAAGCACCCACTATTCTGATGACCGTCAAGGATCGCCCGGAGTTCAACCGCGATCTGGGTCTGGCTCCGGGTCGCGCGATGAATCGCATCATCAAGCGTGCGATCCGTATGAACAACGGCGACAAGATCCGTCTGACCTGCGGTGAAGGCTTCGACTCCTTCGGCTTCCACGCAATCGAGGTCCAGACGCCGACAGGTCTCGCCCGTGTTCTGTCGTGGCTGCACGATCAGGCTCACCTGCATCGCTACAACGAGGTGACGCCCGAACTGAACGGCCTGCTGAGTGAACTGCGTGCGCTCTCGCGTCGTACCGATATCGACATTACCGACCTGCCCTTCATCGACCTCGATATGGACGGGTTGTTCGCCGACTTCGATCTGGCGTATCCGACGCGGTTCAAGCATCACCACCTCGAAGTGGATCGTGCGGAAATGTGGGAGCATCTGGCTACGGCCGATGACTTCTATTACACCATCCCGCTGATGCCGCACGCCTACGAGTTCTATCACTCGATCCGTGGATTCCAGCACGGCTTCCTGTCGGCCACGCGCAACAGTCTCATTGGTCGAGGCAAGCAGCACTGGCTGGATGAAGTCCTGCACGTTCCCAAGGGCCAGCTCGACGGCAGGCTGATCGCCGTTGATTGCGGTAACGGTACCACGCGGTGCAAGTCGGACTTCATCATCCAGAACGGTCAGATCCTGATCGACGACTACGCGGAAAATATCAAGCGCTGGGAGGCGCGTGGAGGCGTTGGCATTGCGCACACCGACTTCACGTCCACGGCACGTTCTCTGTTGCGACACCTCAAAGCTGCGGCGGATAAGCTGGCGGCGAACACATAACTACAACACCGAGGTAATCAGTGAGCAATAGCATCGAGAAGCAACCGACCGCAGAAGGTCGCACGATGGATATCCGTCGCCCGAAGCCCAACGAGTATGGCATCTACTGCATCCAGTTGGAGTTCGGCCTCGGCGTGTTCCGTCGTCGCTACACTGCCGAAGTGCGCTCGCTTTACGACAACCATCGCGGTCTGGAATTGGTCCAGCTGGCCATCGAGTACATCTACGGCATCCTGAGTGCCGACGACAACCTCGGTGACTCCACCTGCATCGTTCTGGAAGACAGCGAAGGCGCACGCCTTGAAGTGTGCGATGACCACGACCAGTACGAGAACTGGCTCGACGAGCTCCTTGTTTCATCGTCCATCATCGGTGTCGAGTACCGGCCGCGAGCGCGGTTCAACTACGACGACGAAATGGATATCGCCATCACGGAGGACAGTGTCGATGCAGCCAGTACCTAACGGACTGCTGCGTGACAAGGACATGGAGGAATCCCTCACGGGGTTCCTCTCTGAAATGGACGCCTACCGCAAAGAGAACCGACATGGCATCACGACCAGCATGTGGCTTGAAGCCGCTGACGGTCATGTGTATGTCCGCATCGGTGATCGCTTCTTCGCAGGCGACCAGCAGACCTATGTCACCATCAGCAACATCGACGTGTGGAAAGACTACCGACGTCAAGGACGTTTCCGTCGCATCATGGCTCTCGCCGAAACGTGGGCAGCCGCCCAAGGCTACGGTGTCCTCATTGAAAACGTCATGAACGGCAGCATCACTGCAATGTATCGCGGTGATCCCCATTGGGTCGAGTGGATGAATCACGGATCCCTGTCGCTGGTCATCAGTCCCTCTTCACTGCAAAACAAGATCAAGGAGCAAGCCCCGTGTCAAAGTCCCCAAGCGTGAAACAGATGCAGGACAAGTTGGAGAACATGCCTCTCCAGCTGACGACCTGCAGCCCCGTCTGGTGGTTCGATGAAAACCGCGTGCAGCTGATGGATCGCCTGATGATGCACCTGGCCTTCGCCACCAACAGCAAGGCATACCGCGTGGTCGATAAGACGCGGGCTCGCGCACGACCACACGCCTACCAGTACACCACGATCTACGGATTCATCGGCGAGTCGATGAAGAAGCCGGAAATGGCCAAGCTGCTGCGGGACTTCATGGACCGCATCTACGTCAGCCAGTTCTCCGCTACGCCGCTCGCGCAGATCGAATCGACCATCGTCCACGCGCGGCAGGATCAGGGTGAGCGCATCATCCGGTTCGGCAGCGGTCTGGCCACGCCGCGTGACTACAACGAACGCAATCCGTTGCCGACCGAAGCGTGGTCGCTCTCGCGTAATCGGGTCAAGCAGCTTATCGCCCGAGCTTTCGGTCCGAGCGTCGTCACCGTCAGTGAGCGCGTGCGTAGTCTGCCGGTGTGCTACTCCCTGCCCGACGAGCGCCGCTTCCTGGTCATGACCGTCAGGCGTAAGGACTATCGTCGTCCTGGCGCCAAGCCTTTCGACAACAAGCAGATCACCAAGTCGAAGGAGCTGGTCGATCATCTGCTGGCCCTCGGGTTCACCGGCGTACGGCGCAAGTACGTGGTCATGAAGGGTGCCTGTTCGTCGCCTCTCCTGTCCATGTACGATTCGATCCGCTATGAGTTCCCGATTGACAGCAATCTCAATCTGCTCAACTGGCGGGAGTTCCATCGTCGTCTCGCGCGAGTGCCGTCTACCGACAGCCTCTTGTAGACCTCGCCTGAGGACGTCAAACCCGAAATCAGTTTCACGGGAGCATCTGAAAAGATGCTCCTTTGACGTATCTAACAGACTGTGTTATACTGTAAGTGAGTCAGCGACGACGAGTACACTGATTCGGGTTTGAAAAACTCCACAAAAACTACAACAGCGAGAATGCAATGAATACGAACACCAAAGAAATCGAAGCTCTGAGCATGGACGACCTTGTCGAGATTCTTGCGAAGCGCAGGGGCGGCGAAGTGATCGTGGTCGGTCCGAATGACGAAGACGAAAATACGCTGATCGTTTACGCGGACAACGGCGACACGCTCGGCACCATCACCAAGAATATGCGTCAGCGCGTTCTGAACATGACGGACACGCTTCGCCCCGAAGATAGTCCGCAGTGCCTTGAGTGGTTCTGCAATACGCGCTTCGGCGATGCGAACAGTCTGACCGACCTGATCGAGTCGGGCTTCGGCACGGGTTTCATGGACGTGGACACCAGCAAGTATACGGTGTCAGTCGAAACGGTGATCTTCGACGGCATTCGCTGCCACCGTGTCGAAGTCCTGGAAGTGAACTACGACGAGTCGCTCGGCGACCGCGATGAAGAAGGCGATTGGGGTTTCCCGATCGGCATGGTTCCTGCACGCACGTTTGAAAACGTGAAAGAGAAGTACAGCTGCGGTGTGCTTGGTCCGATGGGCCGCGAAGTCTGGGCATTCCGCCGCAAGTAATACCTGAACACGGGCGGTAGGCAAACGTCTACCGCTCACTCTACAGATCCTACAAAACTATACAACAGGATTCAGTACAGTCATGGCAAAAGCAGAAGTCACCACCGTAAAGTCCGAACTGGTTGTCGTCACCCGCCGGGTCCTTGCAAACCCGACCAAGAAGGATCGTCAAGAGGCACTGATCGAACGTCTGGGCCGTTCGCGCCAGCATCGGCGCCAGTGGGTCGAACCCGAAGACGCTTCGCTCATTCTCAATCTGCACTTCGCGGTGCACAGCTACAAGCGCAACCAGCACCACGCATCTGCGACGCTGGAGATTCCGTGCAAGGGCGGTACCGACAGCTACTCCATCGCACGTTCGGCAGGCACGCGCCAGAGCGCGCTGATCCTGGTCATCCAGGAAATCGAAAACTCGATGTGGTTCCACGAGTTCAAGAAGCAAGGTGTCTACTTCCGGATCACGGGTTGTGAAATGGAAAAGCTCTACCGCGGTTACCTGTAATCATCAAGGACGAAGTCTACAATGTCGAAGCGAAATATTCCAATGATCGTCGCCATCGCATTCGCGGCGATCTATCTCCTGTCAGTCGTGCAAACCCGCAAGGCGGTGCGCGCATGAAGGACTTCCTGCTCTACACTCTGGCGTTGCTCACTAACGGCCGCCCGATGCACCTGCTGGACGTCAAGTTCATCGACGAAGACGGCAGGCCCGTGTTCACCTGCAGGGATCAATTCGGCCGCATGTGGTACGCCACGGGTCGCTGGTCCACCTTCCGCGTTAAGCCGGCACCCATGCCGATCGACAACATCAAGTTCTGGTGAGGGAACGATATGACGAACACCGTGAAGAAAGAATTGGTTGACGCCGCCTTCAACGCAGCCGGAGGGCACACGCCCCAGCCGTTGACGTGGGTTCGCATGGAGCAGGGACTGGCAGCGGTCCTGCCCGAACTCGCCAAGGACGTTCCGTGCAAGCACGACCTCGCGAGAGCGAACGAGTATCTGGAGCGTATGCGCAGGTTGATCGACGCCTGCCCCGATGCTTACACGCGGCAGCAGTTGACGTTCCTGCTGGTTGACACTCAGACGGCACTCGGAGGGTGAGAGCCATGTCCAAGACCAAGACTTACGACAACATGCCGAAGCGTAGCATCGGTAATCGTGAGGCAGTGTATCGCGCGCTGGAACTCTACGGCGCCGAGAACCTCGGCTTCCTGGTCAGCATTAGTTACAACCCGCACACCGATTGTGTCGTGTACACGGCGCTCACCAAACGTCCCAAGTGGGTGAAGCGACTGCTGAACTTCTTCCTCCAGCTGCGCCGTGTGAAGTACGAATTGGACTACGGCATCAACGAAATCATGGACGACGTATCTCGGGGACCGATGCGGTCAGTCCTCCGGGTTGAACTGTAACCGACCGCTACCACAAACTACAACAAAAGAGACTACAAATGATTGACGCTATCGGCAACCTGAACGCCCGTATCAGCAGCCCTCAGATCAAACTGCTGGCTGTGATGATGGCACGCTTCGCCGGCCTGGGAATTCGCTCGGTGAAGATCGAACGCCTGGCACCGACCGAAATGGAAATGAAGGCGCTGCTGGATGCGGCACGCAACAAGGAAGGTCCGGGCGCGACCGCAACGGCGGTCAATGCCATCCGCTTCTATCTGGAATTCAACCAGACCTACGAAGCAACCCGTGCACGGCCGATCGGCACCATGATCGAAGAGTGCCTGCGAGCAGTCGATCTGGAGCCGGACGACTACGGCGACGAAGACGATGACGGTCCGTTCCAGTTCAACGGCACGACGCTCGACGGCAAGTCCTGGCGCAAGGACAACTTCAAGTACAACGGTCTCCAGATCATCATTCCGTTGAACTACTTCCCGGAATACGCGCACAGCGGTATCGAAGTCAACAAGATCGGCGTCTACACCTCGCTGCAGGCGTAAGCAAACCCGAGCGGGTTGTTCTACGGGGCAGCCCGCTCCCTGCCAATCAAAACTCCTACAGGCACGCACATGAACACCACTACGCATCTTCGCCGCTCTGACCTCACGCACGCCTTGAGCCGCTGTACGCCGCTCGGTGTGTCGCAGACCGGCTTGAACGATCCCGAGACGGACGACTTTAGCCTCATCCTGCGTTCGCCTTCTCCGTTCAGCGCCGAATTCGAGTCCAAGTTTGTCGCCTGCATTCACGACCTGCAGCAGCGCGGCTTGGTACTCAACCTGACCTTCGCCTCGACCGATGCCTGCCGCTTCTTGGGCTTCAACATCATCAAGATCGACGTACTCGCCGAGTTCAATCCGGGTTTCGTCCGCCAGGAAGATGACGACACGTGGATCGAACTGGACGAAGCTGCTGTAGGCGAACTGATCGAAGCACTGGTTCGCAACGAATACAGCCGCGACTGCACGACAAGCGTGGTGTTTGACCACGACACCATCATGGTCACCGTTGAGCGCACGCGCGCTCCGTTGAACATCGACAATGACGAATACCTCAAGGCCCAGCTCATGACCCATATGCAGAAGATCCACCCGAACACCGAAGCCGTTGCGCCCCGCGCCAACACCACCATGTATCGCATCCCGCGCAAGGACAGCAACGTGGGCGCGCTGATCGAACGCATCGTCGGTGATGCAGTGCCTGCCGATGCCGGTCCGACGCAGGCATTCAACGTTCTGCTGACGGCGATGGGCAAGCCGCACCTGTCCAAGATCAAGATGGACTACAACTACGACCGTCATGGTTACGACTTCGGGTTTTCGACCTACGACTCCTGCCTGAACGCCACCGAAGACACGCTGCGCACGGCCCTCGAAGGCATCGGCCTCAAGGACTGCGCGGTCAAGGTCAATCACACCAAGCGTCGCCTGCCGCACGTGCGCAATGCCTTCACCGACATTCGCGTGTTCGTGCCGACTGCGAGCAACGCCGGCATGGTGCGTAACACCAGCGGTGACGCCAATGAGTGATTCCGTACGGCAACGCTACGGGTTTGTCGACCACATGCCGACGCGCTCGGACATGGCCGGCATCATCCAGAAAGCCTATCGCGGCGTGACTGGGATTCACTACACTGGGTATACGCTCGCCGACCAGTGCGTGTGGCGCTTCCACGATGAAAACGGCAATCTGCCGTCGCAGGAACAGATGAAGGTGTTGCGACTGCTGGTGCGTGACCTCCGCGATCTGGGCTTCGACGGCGTCAGGTCATCGACAGTTCGCAAGCCAGCAGGCCCGAACAACAACGGGTTCTTCGAGGTCAGGATTCACATCGAAGCAAACCCGAGCCTGTCGATTGTCAACGGCAAGCCCACGAGAACGGCAGTTCGCAAAACGCACGCTGACCTGATTGTGGATGAACTGGTGGGTGAGCCGGTGCAGACCTATCGTGCGTTGCATGATCGTGTGCAGAAGGTCGATCCGCAGATGACGTCCTCGCAGTGGTCCAATGCGATTCGCTGGCTCACCACCCACAACATCATCGTCAGCATCGAGGTGATCGTGCCTGACCCGACTCATGGCGCGGACAAGGCAGGGCTGCGCCTTATCGTGCTGGAGTCGGTCCGGATGACGGTCAAGAATAATGCCAAGCGTGAAGTTCGTCTGACCCAGATCCTGGAAGCCGGCCAAGCGGCCCTCGCCGATAATGTGCGAAATGGCGGCAAGATCAAGAACGACCCGGACCGCGGACGCATAATGGCCGAGCGGGATCGTGTCTCCGAAGCGCGAGCGCGTGGACGTAACGCAGGCTAATAAGCCAAAACTGTAAAGATACCACAGAGGTACGTGATACCACTGCCTCTTCAAAGGATTCTCCACGGTGCGCAAACTCGCTAGGCGCGCCGGGGTTAATACCAGCAACACCAACCCTGTTAATCAACATATCACTCTGGAGTATTGGAAATGGCTGACAAAAAGAAGAAGAAGCTGGACAAGGGCATCAAGAACAAGAAGTCCAGCCTGATCGAGAAGTCGAAGGCCGGCCGCGAAGAAAAGATCGACAAGGCCGCGAAGAAGAAGGGCAAGAAGGTCAAGGAACCGAAGGCGACCAAGCCCGAGAAGAAGCTCAAGAAGGGCGCCAAGCCGGAAAAGGCCGGCAAGGTCAACAAGAAGTCGAAGGGTGACAAGCCCGCGAAGAAGGCGAAGAAGATCATCGCCAACGAAGCGAAGCCCGTCAAGACCAAGCTGACCCGTGCTGGCACGCTGGAAGCGATCATCGCCGGCGCCGACCTGCAGGAAGTCCTGGGCAAGAAGATCGAAATCTCCGAGCGCCAGGAAAAGAAGATCGTCAAGGCCGTGATGGAAAGCCTGGAGAACCAGATCCTGGGTTCGATCCACAAGAACGGCATCGGCACCTTCACCTTCGGCAACCTGTTCAAGATCGTCACCAAGAAGGTCGACGCCAAGCCGCGTCGCAAGGGCATCAACCCCTTCACCAAGGAAGAGCAGTGGTTCGAGGCCAAGCCGGCCACGGTCCGCGTCAAGGCTCGCCCGATGAAGCGCCTCAAGGACGCCGCCCTGTAATCGCAGAGCGCC